>Ga0105101_10000110_pt1 | contig 30996 bp, 29 predicted proteins | sample PPLLak21cMay2015_2_FD_87037 | JGI IMG/M metagenome (GOLD analysis project Ga0105101, IMG submission 87037) | Freshwater sediment microbial communities from Prairie Pothole Lake near Jamestown, North Dakota, USA - PPLs Lake P8 Core (1) Depth... | ecosystem: Environmental > Aquatic > Freshwater >... | reverse complement strand
CCTCGACTGCGACGGGGGCGTGCGTTACACCAGCCCGTCAATCGGACGCGTGCTGGGATACGGCGATGACGAACTGATCGGCCAGAATATATCCGCGCTGATTCACCCCGATGACCTGCCCCGGGTAAAGGATGCACTGGCACGTGCCGCAGAAAATCCCGGCGTGGCGCAGCACATCGAACACCGCTTCAAGGACAGGGATGGCGTCTGGCGCCATCTTGAAAGCGTCGGAAAATATTTTCTCAACGAATCCCCGGTAAGCGGCGTCGTCGTCAATGCGCGCGACATCACCGCGCGCAAGCTGGCCGAAGATAAAATGTGCGCGGCCGATGAATCGCTGCGCAAACTCAATCGCGCCCTGAAAACCCTGAGCGCGTGCAACGAGTCGCTGGTGCACGCCATGCACGAGCAGGAACTGCTCGCCGCCATCTGCGAGGTGATCGTGCACACCGGGGGCTACCGTTTCGCCTGGGTGGGTTATGCCGAACACGACGAGCGCAAAACGGTGCGTCCCATGGCCTTTGCCGGTGAGGAGGCGGGCTTCCTCGATGCCCTGCGCTTTAGCTGGGCCGACGACGAATTCGGGCGCAATCCCATCGGCGAGGCCGTACGCACCGGCATCCGCCAGGGCATCCATAATATCGAGCAAACTTCGGCGGCGCTGCTGCCGCGCGAGGAGGCGCTGCGCCGCGGCTATGTTTCATGCACCGCCCTGCCGTTGCGCGACGGCGGCCGGGTCATGGGCGTGCTTTCCATCTACGCGTCCGAGGCCGACGCCTTCGACGAAGAGGAGGTCAAGCTGCTCATGGAGCTGGCCGATGACCTCACCTACGGCATCGTCGCCTTGCGCAACCAGGCCGAGCGCGAGTACGCCATGGAGGAAAACCGGCAGAACGCCGCGCGCATGCAGAAGGCCCTGCTCGAAACCGTCGAGGCCATCGGCTCGGCGCTGGAGAAGCGCGACCCCTACACCGCCGGCCACCAGCGCCAGGTCGCCAAGCTGGCGCACGCGATCGCGCAGGAAATGCATCTGCCGCAGGAAGCCGTCGAAGGCATCTACATGGGCAGCCTGATCCACGACGTCGGCAAGATCTACGTGCCGGCCGAGATCCTGAGCCGCCCCGGAAAACTGTCCGAGGCCGAATTCAACCTGATCAAGGTCCACCCGCAGGTGGGTTACGACATCATCAAAGGTATCGAGTTTCCCTGGCCCGTGGCGAAAATGATCCTGCAACACCACGAGCGCCTGAACGGCTCCGGTTACCCGCAGGGTCTGAAAGGCGATGAAATTTCCCTGGAAGCGAGAATTCTGGCGGTGGCCGACGTGGTCGAAGCCATGGCCTCGCACCGCCCCTACCGGCCCGGCCTCGGGCTGGACAAGGCGCTGGAAGAGGTCAGCCAGAACCGCGGGGTGCTTTACGATCCGCAGGCGGTGGACATCTGCCTGCGCTTGTTCGGGGAAAAGGGATTCAGCTTCGAATAGGGAAGCCGGTCTATTTTATCCGCGCGCTGCCCTCGCCGCGCGGATCCGACGCCGCCTCCAGCCTGCCTGCCTTTTTGTACCACGCCACGAGCTGCATGTTGCCGTAGCCGCCGCGCACGGCATTGAGCCGGTGCCCGAAGTCCTGTAATGCGTGCACCTCATCAGTCTCGAAGGCGCGTGCCTCATGCGTCACCGAATCGGGCAGATACTGGTGGTGGAAACGCGGCAGGCTCACCCATTCTTTCGGTCCGCCACGGCCATGCGCCAATTCCAGCGTGGCCAGCAATACAATGCTGATGATGCGGCTGCCGCCGGGCGTACCGAGCGCGACGATGGCGTCGTCGCTTTCCAGAAACGTCGGGGTCATGCTCGACAATGGCCGCTTGCCAGGCGCGATGGCATTGGCCTCGCCACCCACCAGGCCATAGGTGTTGGGGGCATCGGGCTTGACGGCGAAATCATCCATCTCGTTGTTCAGCACCACCCCGGTGCCGGGCGGCATGAAACCGGAACCGAAGGGCGTGTTCAGGCTCAGCGTGGCGGCCACGCGGTTGCCCTCGCGGTCGATGATGGAAAAATGGGTCGTATTCGCGCCCTCGCCCACGGCCCTGGCGGGAGAACTCACAGGTGCCGGTTCCGGTCGGCGCATTTCATCCCGAAGTTTGGCGGCGTAGGCGGGATCGAGCAGACGCGCAACATCCACGCGCACGAAATCCGGATCGCCGAGATGGCGCGCGCGGTCGCGGTAAGCCAGGCGCATGGCCTCGATCACGGTGTGATCGCGCTGCGCCTTCGACATGCGGTCCAGATCGAAGCCCTGAAGCAGATTGAGCATCTGCACCAGCACCACGCCGCCCGACGAAGGCAGCGACGCCGAGGTGACGCGGACGCCGCGGTAAGTTCCGCGCACCGGCTCGCGTTCGATCACGCGATATTCGGCAAGATCCTTCATGCTCCAGATGCCGCCTGCCGCGCGCACCCCCTGCACCAGGCGCTCGGCCGTCACGCCGGCATAAAACCCGGCATGCCCCTTTTGCGCCAGACGCCCGAGGGTTTGCGCCAACTCCGGTTGTTTCGTGATATCGCCCGGTGCCGGGATCAGTCCTTCCTTGAGATAAAACCGCGCCGCTTCCGGAAAATGATCGGTCAGGCGCATGTGCTGGCGCAGCAGAATTTTTGAATACGCCGGCGTTGCCGGAAAGCCGTCGCGCGCCAAACGGATGGCGGGCGCCAGCGTCTGCTGGAGCGGGAGTTTCCCGTATTTCCCGGCGAGATGGACCAGCGCCGCCGGTGTGCCGGGGATGCCGGCGGCGAGCGCACCATCGATGGAAAGCGCCGGCACCGGGCGGCCGTCGCGCAGATACATGTCACGCGTGGCGGCCAGCGGCGCACGCTCGCGCGCGTCGACCATGATCTCGAAACCATCACGCGCGCGATGCAGCAGGAAAAATCCGCCGCCGCCGAGCCCGGAATTCCAGGGCTCGACCACGGCCAGCGCGGCGGAGACAGCAACCGCCGCGTCGAAGGCATTGCCACCGCGCGCCAGTATTTCATGCCCGGCCTCGGTCGCCAGCGGGTGGGCACTGGCGATGGCTGCCTGCGGTAGACGCGGTTGGGGTTGCGATGGTGTCGTGCAGGCTGTTGCCAGGGGCAACAGCACGAGAATAATCAGCAGGCGAGCTAGCTGGAGCATGATGGGTGAATATTAAACGATCCGGCGTGTGGAGCGCAGTTCGTATTTGTCGAGCGGGCTTCGCCCGCGTTATTTGAATCTGGGATGCTCCGCCCCCGACCCAGGGTGACTTTCTTTGCTCGTGCAAAGAAAGTCACCAAAGAAACACGTGGCCCCGGAGCGCGCGAAAACTCCCTCCGTTCCTCGCCCCACCGGGCGCTCGCCAACTCGTCGGCCGCAAACAACGCGGCTCGACTCAAACAGGGGCTCGCTTAAAAGCCCCCGATGGGGCTGCGGTACTCGGCGCGCGCTACGGGGCCTGAAAAAACCTACCCGTATAAACTCCCAAGTATCCGGTGAGGTGGGTTGCTCACCTCCCCGTATGGCGCGCCCGAGCATCGCAGCCGGTCCCGGAGTCTTCGCGCGCCCCGTGTTCGAGCCCGAGGCGCGCTTCTCAGCGCCCGGCGAGTTGGGGCGCGCGCCGGGACCGGCGAGAAGCGCAGGGAGGATTTCGCGCCATCCGGGGTGTGTTTCTTTTGGTTACTTTTCTTTGCACAAGCAAAGAAAAGTAACCTGCCGTGGGTCAGCCACCCACAAGTATGCTTTTGAGTCGCGCGCGAAGCGCGCGAACCATTCAAGACCTGTTGCTGCCCAGGGTGCAACAAAACTCGTTGCACCCGTTCGGCGGCGTGAACACACGTTAAGTGTGTTCACGAATACTCCACCTCACCCCGCTTCCGCGGGAATGACAACATGTTCGGGAGTGGCAGCTCTCGACAAAAAACAAAATAAAAAAGGCGGCTTACGCCGCCTTTTCAGAAAACAAAACCGGAAATTACGCCGTCTTCAGGATCAGCGCCTGATATTTCAGCTGCAACTGATCCTTGGATTCCGCGTGATTAGGGTCGGGGATGATGCAATCCACCGGACAGACATCCACGCACTGGGAGGTCTCGTAGTGGCCGACACATTCGGTGCAGAGATCGGGGTTGATCTGGTAAATCTCCTCGCCCTGCGTGATCGCGCCGTTGGGGCACTCGGGCTCGCACACGTCGCAGTTGATGCACTCGTCGGTAATCAGCAAAGACATAAAAATACCTGCAAATTAAGTACGGTTAAAGCATCTGCATCTTAACGTATTTTCGCCGCCATCGCAGCCGCCACGCGCGCGTCCACGAATTGCGACACGTTGCCGCCCAGCAGGGCGATCTCCTTGACCAGCGAGGCCGAGATGAACATCTCCTGCTCCGATGGCGTCATGAACACCGTTTCCACCTCCGGCGCCAGGCGCCGGTTCATGCCCGCGAGCTGGAACTCGTACTCGAAATCCGACGCCGCCCGCAAACCGCGCAGGATCACGTTGGCCTTGTGCTGCCGCACGCAGTCCACCAGCAGATTGTCGAAGCCGGTGACCTTCACGCCCTTGACGTCGGCCAACACCGTGCGTACCAGTTCCACGCGTTCCGCGAGATTGAACAAGGGCTGCTTCTGCGGATTGGCTGCTACCGCAATGATCACCTCGTCGAACAGGCGCGCGGCGCGGCGCACCAGATCCGTGTGGCCGTTGGTGATCGGGTCAAACGTGCCGGGATACAGCGCGACGACTTTCATTCAGCCCCTCGGAATGGAATCAAGCTTATCATTGCCAATAGCCGTCTCATTGACGGAAATCAAGAACACCCTGTGCTCATGCGGTCTTTCGCGCCAGATGATACCCCACCTGCCCGGCCTTTTTGCTGCGAATCAGCTCCCATGTCGCCGGCAGCGTTAATTCACTCATCCGGCTCGGTGCCTCGACATAAATCAGCCCGCCGGGCTTGATCCACCCGCGCGCCTCCACCAGCACGGCACACTCCGCGATGAGATCGCTCTTGAAGGGCGGGTCGAGAAAAACGATATCAAACGCCCGCGGGGTACGCTGCAAAAAATCCACGGCGTCGGCCAGCACCACTTCGGCTCCCGCGGCCTCCAGCCGTTCCACGTGCTGGTGCAGCCGTTGCGCTACGGGCGGTGCCTTTTCCACCATCACCACGTCCGCCGCGCCGCGCGAGAGCGCCTCCAGGCACAGCGCGCCGGTCCCGGCGAACAGGTCGAGGCAGCTGGCGCCCGCGATGTAAGGCTGCAGCCAGTTGAACAGCGTTTCGCGCACGCGATCGGGCGTGGGACGCAGGCCTTCCGATTCAAAAACGTCCAGGCGCCGGCCACGCCAGCGTCCGCCGATGATGCGCAGCTTGCGCGGATAGGATGACTTTGGCTTTGCGGATGCTGTCTTCGGACCGGGAGCGGGCGCGACCGGTGCGCGGCGCGCGCTTTTACGCTCAGCGCGCGCCACCGACGGTCACCGTTACCATCTGTTCGGGATGCACGCGTCGCCGGAAGGCGTCACGGATCTGCTCTGCCGTCACGGCCTCGATGCGCGGAATGAAATCATCGAGATAGGTGAGCGGCAAACCGTAGAAGGCGATCACTGCCAGGTTCTCGGCGATCTTGCCGTCGCTGTCGAGCCGCAACGGGAAACTGCCGGTGAGATGTTTCTTCGCGGCCTCCAGTTCCTGATCCGTCGGACCCTTGGCGACAAAATCCGCAATGACCTGGCGTACCAGCTTGAGCGCCTGATCGCGTTGGGTATTTTTCGTTTGCAGGCCGACGAACAACGGCCCGGGCAGGCGCAACGGATAAAAATAGCTGTAAACGCTGTACGACAGGCCGTGCTTCTCGCGCACCTCCACCGACAGGCGCGACACCAGCCCGCCGCCGCCGAGAACGTAGTTGCCCACGTACAGCGGAAAATAATCCGGATCGCCGCGCTGCACTCCCGGATGTCCCATGTTGATGTGGGTCTGGGTGGCGGGAAAATCCACGTGCTTCTGCCAGGCGGACTCGAGCGCACGCACCGGCGGCAGCGGGGCCAGCGCCTTGCCGGCCGGCAGCTTGCCGACGACGCGCTCGGCGATCTTCCGCGCCTGGCGTTTGCCCGCGTCACCGACGATCACCACCCAGGCATTGGCGCCGACGTAATGACGCTGGTGAAAGGCCAGCAGGTCATCGCGCGTTATCGATTTGAGGCTTTTCTCGTCCCCCTGCGGGTCGCTGGCGTAAGGGTGTTCGCCGTACAACTCGCGATAAAACGCCTTCTGGGCGATCGCGCCCGGCGATTGCGCGTCTTTCTGCAGCATCACCAGCGTCTGCGCCCGCAGGCGCTCCAGGTTTTCCGCGGGGAATGCAGGCTTGGCCAGGATTTGCGCGAACAGATCGAGCGCCGGATCCAGCAAGGCGGAGTCCGACAGGCTGCGCAGATTCACGCCGGCCATGTCGCGGTCGACCCCGGCGCTGAATTCGGCACCCACGCCCTCGAAACGGCCGGCAATGTCGTCCGTGCTCAGGCCGTCGGCTCCCTCGTCCAGCATGCTGGCCGCCAGGTTGGCCACGCCCGCCTTGTCCGCGGGATCACGGCTGGAGCCGGCGTCGAACACCACGCGCACCTGCAGCATGGGCAACTCGCGGCTTTCAACGAAATAGACGCGCGCGCCGTTTTCCAGGGTCCAGTGCTGGATTTTGGGGCCGGCGAGGGCCTGGGGAATAAAGGCAATGAAGCACAGCGCCAATAGCCATGCCCTGAAAAGAACTGAAAATGCAGTATGCCCCCCCTCTCCCCTTGCCTGGTCAAAATGAGGATGCTTACTGACTTCCCCTCTCCCTCCGGGAGAGGGGAAGGGGTGAGGGGATATTCCCTCATCCCCACCCCTTCTCCCGGAGGGAGAAGGGAGCGGGCCGAAGCGCGCTGGCGCGCGCACTAAAGTATTACCGAACATGGCCGCCTCCCATGCGCGGAGCGGAGCGCGGCTTGTCCTTGCCCAGCGGCTGCGGATCCAGAATGGTGACCGTCAGGTTCGTGTCCACGAGGTATTTGCGCGCCACCTTCTGCACCTGTTCCGCCGTCACGGCGTTGAGATTTTTCACGTAGTCATCGAGCAGGCGCCAGTCGAGGCCGACCGCCGCCAGGCGTCCGATCTGCATCCCCTGATAGAACACCGAGTCACGCGAATAGACATTGCTCGCCACCACCTGCGCCTTCACGCGCTTCAGTTCTTCGGCCGACACCGGCTCATCGCGTATGCGCACGATCCGGGTGCGGATGGCCTGTTCCAGCTCCTCGGCGCTGTGCCCGTTGGCCGGGGTTCCCTCGATGAGCAGCATGGTGGGAGAACGCGATACCGCGGAATAGTCGAGGTTGATGCTGGACGCGATCTTGTTCTCGCGCACCAACTCGCGTTCGAAGCGCGCCGCGCGCCCGCCGTCGAGCACGCCGCCCAGAACGCTCAACGCATATGGCTCCCATTCGGCGATGTCGCCATGCCCGGCCGAGGCATGCACCGGCACGTGCCAGCCCATCAGCAGGTAAGGCACCTCCGCCGGCAGCGCGATGCGCGCGCGGCGCTCGCTCTTCTGGGGTGGCTCCGTCACGGAGTCGGCCTTCACCGGGGGACGCGCGGGCACCGGCCCGAAATGTTTCTGTGCCAGCGCGAACACTTCCTTCGGTTCCACGTCGCCGGTCACGACCAGGATCGCATTGGAGGGCGTGTAATAACGGGCGTACCAGTCACGCAGGTCCTTGACCGTCATGGATTGCAGGTCCGCCATCCAGCCGATGACCGGATTGCGGTACGGATGCGCTTCGTAGGCGGTGGTCATGAATTTTTCACCGGCCAGCGCCTCGGGCTGGTCCTCGGTGCGCAGGCGGCGCTCTTCCATCACCACCTTGATCTCCTTGCCGGCCTCCTCTTCGGTCAGTACCAGGTTCTGCATGCGGTCGGCCTCGAGCTCGAAGGAAATCGGGAGGCGCGATTTCTCCAGTTGCTGGAAATAGGCGGTGTAATCGTAACTGGTGAAGGCGTTCTCGCGCCCGCCGTGCTCGGCGATGATGCGCGAAAACTCATTGGGTTTGAGCTTGGCCGTGCCCTTGAACATCATATGCTCGAGCACGTGCGAAATGCCGGTGAGGCCCTTGGGTTCGTCCTGGCTGCCAACCTTGTACCAGATCTGCGAAACCACCACGGGGGAACGATGGTCTTCGTGCACGATCACGCGCAGGCCGTTATCGAGAGTGGTTTCGTGCGTCTGATTGCACGCCGTCAGCCACAGGCTCAGCAGCAGGAGCCATGAAAATTTATGCAACATGGGGTTTCCCTGATTGTTCTCTTATAATATTGTGTCACAGTTTAGAGTCGTTCAATCGAAAAAGTTTCCATTCAGGATGATCTCTTGAGCCCGTCGCCTCCATCAGGCCAGACAGAAAAAAACCGCTCGACCGGCCTGTTCGGCCGTCTGCGCGACAAACTGGCCGCCACCCAGCGCAGCTTCACCCGCGGGCTTTCCGATCTGCTGCTCGGGGACCGCGCGCTCGACGACGCGCTGTTCGAGGAACTGGAAACGCTGCTGCTGTCCGCCGACGTGGGCGTGGAAACCACCCAGCATCTGGTCAGCAGCATTACCGATCAGGTTTCGCGCAAGCAGTTGAAAGACGCGCGTGCCGTGTATGGCGCGCTGCGGCAAGGCATGCTTTCGATCCTCGAGCCCTGCGACCGGCGGCTGGTCATCACGCCGGAAAGGCCTTATGTCCTCATGGTCGTTGGCGTCAACGGCGTGGGCAAAACCACCACCATCGCCAAGCTCGCGAACCACCTCAAAAACCGCGGGCTGACGGTGACGCTGGCGGCGGCCGACACCTTCCGCGCCGCGGCCATCGAACAGCTCAAGACCTGGGCCGGACGGCTCGATATCCCCGTCATCGCGCAGCACACCGGCGCCGACGCGGCGGCGGTGGTGCACGACGCGCTGAATGCCGCCGTCGCCCGCAAGGCCGATGTCCTCATCGTCGATACCGCCGGGCGCCAGCACACGCAGGAAGGTCTGATGGACGAGCTGCGCAAGATCCGGCGCGTCATCAACAAGGCCCGCCCCGACGCCCCGCACGAGGTGTTGCTGGTGCTCGATGCCGGCACCGGGCAGAACGCGCTGTCGCAGCTCAAGCATTTCCGCGAGGCCGTGGGCGTGACCGGCCTGGCGCTGACCAAGCTCGACGGCACCGCCAAGGGCGGCATCCTGCTGGCCATGGCGCGCCAGAACGGGCTGCCCATCCGCTTCATCGGCGTCGGCGAAGGCATGGACGATCTGCGCGAATTCAATGCCGCCGAGTATGTCGACGCGCTGCTGCCCGCGCCCTGAAATGCCCGCGCATGATTGATTTCACCCATGTTTTCAAGCGTTATCCCGGCGGCTTCGACGCCCTGCGCGACATCAACCTGCACATCGAGGCCGGTGAAATGGCCTTCATCACCGGGCATTCCGGCGCCGGCAAGAGCACGCTGCTCCGGCTCATCACCGCCATCGAGCGCCCGACGCGCGGCGAGGCCGCCGTCAACGGCAGGAACCTGACGAAACTCCCGCGCCGGCGCATCCCCTGGTTCCGGCGCGATATCGGCGTGGTGTTCCAGGACTACAAGCTGCTGTTCGACCGCACCGTGTACGACAACGTGGCGCTGCCCCTGATCGTCACCGGTGCCGACCAGAAGGAAATCCCGCGGCGTGTGCGCGCCGCGCTCGAGATGGTCGGGCTGCTCGACAAGGAACGCATGCTGCCGGTGACGCTCTCCGGCGGCGAACAGCAGCGTGTCGGCATCGCGCGCGCCGTGGTCAACAAGCCGCCACTGCTGCTCGCGGACGAACCCACCGGCAATCTCGACAGCAAGCTCGCGGATGAAATCCTCGATCTGTTCCTGGATTTTCATCACCACGGCGTGACGGTGCTGATCGCGACCCACGACCTGCATCTCATCGATCGCGCGCGCCGGCGCGTCATCGAGCTGAACCACGGCGAGCTCGCGCGCGACACGGGGGCCAGGGCGTGATCAAGAATTATTTCTTGCGTCACGCGCAGGTGTTCTTTTACGTCCTCGGCCAACTCTGGCGCACGCCGGTGGCCACCTTCCTGACCGTCGCGGTCATCGGCATCACACTGGCGCTGCCGGCCGGCCTTTATGTCGCGATCGAAAACGTGCAGCGCGTGGCCAGCGGCTGGGAAGACAACGGTCAGATCTCGCTGTTCCTGAAACAGGATCTCCCCGAGCCGGCCATCGAAAAACTCTCCGATAAAATCCGGCGTCTGCCGGCGGTCTCATGGGTGGATTACGTGTCGCGCGAGGCAGCGCTGGCCGAGTTCAAGAAACTGTCAGGCTTCGGCGAGGCGCTGGGTGCGCTCGAGCGCAACCCGCTGCCGCCGGTGCTGGTGGTACACCCGGCCGCCAAGCATACCCACCCCAAGGCCCTGCAGTCGCTGCTGCAGGAGCTGCGCCGTTACAACGAGGTTGAACTGGCGCAGCTGGACCTCGAATGGGTACAGCGACTCTACGCCATGCTCGGCCTGGCCCGGCAGGGCGTGCTGATCCTGACGGCGGGGCTGGCGGTGGCGGTGCTGCTCATCATCGGCAACACCATCCGCCTCGCGGTTCTGAACCGGCGCGATGAAATCGAGATCATCAAGCTGATCGGCGGGACCAACGCTTTCATCCGCCGCCCTTTCCTCTACGCCGGCACGCTCCAGGGCCTGTTCGGCGGCTTCCTGGCCTGGCTGTTGATCGGCCTCGGCCTGCTGCTCCTGTCCGGTCCGGTGCATCGCCTCGCCAGCCTCTACGGCAGCCTGTTTACGCTCGAGAACCTGGGTTTCCTGGCAACCCTGACCCTGATCGGGACCGGGGGGCTGCTGGGCTGGCTGGGCTCGCGGCTCGCGGTCGGGCGACACCTGCGGGCCATCGAACCCCGCTGAATCTCCTTGAAATCGGGTATTCCTGTCCCATAACCAGGACAAACGAACGAACTTTTCCTCCGTTTGGCACTCTTATGCTCCGAGTGCTAAAATTCTTTACCCAATAGAAGCCGGAAGGATGAGCAGCAGGAGGTACCCAGACATGACCCAGGCACTGACATTGCCCATCAATCTCTACCCCGAAAAGGGGCTGTCGGCCTATTTGCGGGCCGTCAATGCCCTGCCGGTCCTCAGCGTGAGCGAGGAACGCAAACTGGCGCGGCGCTACCACAAGCACAACGATCTCGACGCGGCGCGGCAGCTGGTGCTGTCGAACCTGCGCTATGTCGCGCGCATCGCACGCGGCTTCTCCGGCTACGGCCTGCCGCAGGCGGACCTGATCCAGGAAGGCAACATCGGCCTGATGAAGGCGGTCAAGCATTACGACCCGGCGCGCAAGGTGCGCCTGATGTCGTTCGCCGTGCACTGGATCAAGGCCGAAATCTACGACTACATCCTGCGCAACTGGCGCATCGTCAAGGTCGCGACCACCAAGGCGCAGCGCAAGCTGTTCTTCAACCTGCGCAAGTCGCGTGATCGCTTGGGCTGGATGACGCGCGGCGAAGTCGATGCGCTGGCGGAAAACCTGGACGTATCGCCGGAAACGGTGCAGCAAATGGAAGGCCGCATGAGCAATTTCGACGTCGCCTTCGATGCCGACAACGATGCCGATGACGACAATTTCCACGCCGCACCGGCCGGCTACCTGCAGGACATGCGCTACAACCCCGAGGTGCTGGCGACGCAATCCGACCAGGAAGATTCGCGGCACACGCAGCTCCAGGAAGCGTTGTCCACGCTCGATGCGCGTTCGCGCGACATCATCCAGCGCCGCTGGCTGGACGAGGACAAGCCCACGCTGCATGAACTGGCGGCGGAATACGGCATCTCGGCCGAGCGCATCCGTCAGATCGAATCGAAAGCGCTGGACGTGATGAAGGGTACGCTCGAAGCGTAACGGGCAGTTCCACAGAGCAAATAAAAAGGGCTTCCGGGAGGAAGCCCTTTTTATTTTGATCGAAGGATCATGCCCGGAAGATCATTCTTCATCGTCCAGCCAGCACACCAGGTAATAGAGCCGGAAGCCTTCGGAAGAGCGCGACGGCCCGATGACGCGGGCGGGATAGAGATTTTTACCGGGATCGGAGCCTTCAAGCGCCGCGGCCTCGGATTCCATCACGGTGACGCAATTCTCCGGAAACCGGTCGCGGCTGCGCCCCGGCGCGTAGATGAGCGCGAAAACCTCATTCACCACCTTGCCTTCCGGATCGAGACCGATGCGCGCCATGAGCGAATACCTGGAATCAGCTATTGATGGAAGGATTATCACACCCGGGCACAGGGCCAACAACCGTATTGATTTACCGGGAACGCCGGGGCACGTAACATGCGCCCCCATCCCATGACCGCCACGCGCCCATTCTTCGCCACCTGTCCCAAGGGCATCGAACCGCTCCTGGCCGATGAGTTGCGTCAGCTTGGCGCCGAAATGGTCAAGGAAACCCGCGCCGGGGTGGCGTTCGAGGGCGTGCTCGCCATCGGCTATCGCGCCTGCCTGTGGTCGCGCCTGGCCAGCCGGATTCTGCTGCCGCTGACAAATTTCCCGGCACCCACGCCGGAAGAACTGTACGCCGGCGTGAAAACCATCGCCTGGAAGGAACATCTCGCCGCCGAGGGGACGCTGGCAGTGGACTTCACCACCTCGCAATCGGCCATTACCCACTCGCACTACGGCGCGCTCAAGGTAAAAGATGCCATCGTCGACCAGCTGCGCGATGAATTCGGCGTGCGTCCGTCGATAGACACGGCCCAGCCGGATATCCGGGTGAATGTCTATCTGCTGCGCGACCAGGCCACAGTCAGTCTCGATCTCTCGGGCGAATCCCTGCACCGGCGCGGTTACCGCACCCAGACGGTGCAGGCGCCGCTCAAGGAAAACCTCGCCGCCGCGATCCTGCTGCGCGCCAACTGGCCCGCCATCGCCAAACAGGGCGGCATGCTGGTGGACCTCATGTGCGGCTCGGGCACGCTGCCGATCGAGGCGGCCATGATCGCCGCCGACATCGCGCCCGGGCTGGCGCGCGAGTACTTCGGCTTTACCCGTTGGAAACAGCACGATAACGCCGTGTGGACGGGGCTGCTCGACGAGGCCCACCAGCGACGTGAAACCGGGCTCGCGCACCTGCCACCGATCCACGGCTACGACCATGACCCGCTGGCGATCCGCGCCGCGCGCGACAACATCAAGCGCGCGGGTCTGGGAAATCTCATCGTCGCGCAACAGCGTGAGCTGAGTGACTGCACCCCGGAACAGTCCCCAACCGGACTCGTGGTAGCCAACCCGCCTTACGGCGAACGCCTGGGCCCAAGCTCCGAGCTGCCGGCGCTGTACACGGAGCTTGGCACGCAGTTCAAAAAATGTTTTCCCGGCTGGCGCGCGGCGGTGTTCACAGGCAACCCCGAGCTGGGCAAGGTCATGGGCCTGCGCGCCGGCAGGATGCACACGCTCTACAACGGCGCCATCGAATGCAAGCTGCTGCACTTCGAGATCACGCCGGAAAACGTCGTGGTCGAACGCGCGCCAAAACCGTTCGAGATCCGTCCCGGCTCGAGCGCGGAGATGTTCGCCAACCGCCTGCGCAAGGACTTGCAGCATTTCGGGCGCTGGGCGCGGCGCCAGGAAATCTTCGCCTGGCGCCTGTACGACGCCGACCTGCACGAGTACAACCTCGCGATTGACGTCTATGAATCGGATAAGCGTTACGTGCATGTACAGGAGTACGAGGCACCGGACACCATCAGTCCCGACAAGGCGCGCCAGCGCCTGCAACATGCGCTGGGTGTGATTCCGCTGGTGCTGGAAATCCCGCGCGAACAGATGTTCTTCAAGGTGCGCAAACGCCAGAAAGGCGGGGCGCAATACGAAAAACTCGATCAGACCGGCGAGTTTCATGAAGTCCGCGAGGGCCCGTGCCGGCTGCTGGTCAACTTCACCGATTATCTGGACACCGGATTATTTCTCGACCATCGCGACACGCGCACGATGCTGGGACAGCTGGCGGGCGGAAAACGCTTTCTCAATCTCTTCGGCTACACCGGCACCGCCACGGTGCACGCGGCACTCGGCGGGGCCGTTTCCACCACGACGGTGGACATGTCATACACCTATCTCGACTGGGCGCAGCGGAATTTCGAGCTGAACAAGCTGGCGGGAAACAAACATGAACTGGTCCAGGCCGACGTGCTGGTGTGGCTCAAGGAAAACCGGCAACGGCGCTACGGTCTGATTTTTCTCGACCCGCCGACCTTCTCGCGCTCCAAGCGCATGGAGGACACGCTCGACGTGCAGCGCGATCACGCGGCGCTCATTGCCGACACCGCCGCGCTGCTCGAACCCGGGGGAGTATTGATCTTCTCGACCAATCTGCGCCGCTTCAAACTGGACCGGGACGCGCTCGCGGGCCTGCACGTCGAGGACATCACCCGCAAGACCATCCCCAGGGATTTCGAGCGCGATCCGAAAATCCACCAGTGTTTCCGGATCACACGAAAGGCTTGAAAAAAATTTCTTGAAACCACTGATAAACACAGATGAACACAGATAGATAAAAAGGGATTATTTATCCGTGTTAATCCGTGTTCATCTGTGGTTACAAATTCTTAATTCACATATTTTCCGGTACGACTAGACCGTCGCGCGGCGGATGGTGCGCTTGAGGGCGTGGATCTGCCGCAGGACGCCGCTGAGCTCCTTGCGGTCCTTGGTGGCCAGGATTTCATCGCGCTTTTTTCTCAAGGCCCGGATTTTGGTCTTGATCGCGGCCTTGTCGATGCCAACCACATCGTGGTGCTCGTGCATCTCGATATTGAGCGCCGTGCACAGGCCCTTCAGCAGGTGGTCCTTGTTCATCTGCGTCGCTCCCTTGACCGCCTCGTGCTCCATGTCCTTGGCGATCTCGCGCAGTTGCGCGACGGTCATTTCCTTCAGTTCGTGATAGGTATGCGCCATGATGCTGCTCCTTGTCGGTGATGTGTCCGGAGAGGACGGACACAGCTTATAAATCCCCACCCGCCGTATCAAGCGGCGCCCCTACTGCCCGGGAGACCGAAACCGCGGTCGGTGGGACGCCCCACCGATGAGTGGCGGTCGGGGGTGGAAATACGCCCCTGCCCGCGGCTTCACAAGGCCTACGCCGGCGGGTTAAGGTTGCGTCTCGCCAACCACCTACTAATATGAGGTGGGGCACCAAGAAAAACCGACAGGGAGGGGCAGTTATTTTGATGAAACCGACAAGGATTCTGGTCAGCCTGGCGACTCTCGCCGGGATTGTATTCGCAACGTCTCACGTTACCTCGAATGCCAACGTCACACAGCCGGTGCCGGCGGAGAGCGAAGCCGCCTCCTCCTACATCCCGGCAGCGGACATCATCGAGTACGGCCAACCCAACCGGCTCACGCTGCAATCCGGCGTGGCCATGATCGTGGACGACCGCGAGGGCGTCATGCTCTATGGGCGCAACATCGAACGTCAGCGTCCCATCGCCTCCCTGACCAAGCTCATGACGGCGCTGGTCATCCTCGAATCCGGACTGTCGCTCGACGAACCGATCAAGGTCACGCGCGAGGATCGCGACCGCCTGCGCGGCACGAAATCGCGCCTCGGTTTCAACGCCGTGTTCACGCGTCATGACCTGCTGTACGCCGCGCTCGGCGCTTCCGACAACCGCGCCGCGGCGGCGCTGGCGCGCACCTACCCCGGCGGCGGAGACGCCATGTTCCGGGCCATGAATGCCAAGGCACAACAACTCGGCATGACCCAGACCCGCTTCGTGGATTCGAGTGGATTGCACAACGGCAACGTCTCGACCGCCAACGATCTGGTGCGGCTGGTCAACGAGACGCACAAGCATGAGCTGATCCAGACCATGACCACCACGCCCTCGTTCCGCGTCACCGACCGAAACACCGGACGGCAGGTCGCGTTTCGCAACACCAACCGCCTGGTACACCGCCACAGCTGGGACATCGCGCTCAGCAAGACCGGCTACACCGCCGCCGCGGGCAACTGCCTGATCATGCAGACCACCATCGCCGAGCGGCCGCTCACCATCGTGTTGCTCAATTCGTGGGGCAAGCTCAGCCGTTACGGCGACGCCCGCCGCATCCAGCAGTGGCTCGAAAAGGCCGAGCGCCGCGTCCCGCCGATCGTCACCGCCCGCGCCTCCACCACTTAATTACTTCGAACAGTTTCCCCCAACCAACCCGGCACCTGCCGGGTTGGTTGCATTTGGATCAAGTGCCAGCCAAATAATCCGGCGATTCGCTACGCCGTGGAGTCGTCTCGGCGTACACCGGAAACCGCAAACACCGGATCGGCATGCGAGCGCTGCGCGGCATGCGCATCATCCGCCGGGCGCGGTCGTCCCCGGATCGAAATGGAAGCAAGATCGGTAAACCCCCCGGCAAGTCGAAAATAATCGATCACCAGACCGATCCGCTCGAACGGGTGCAATTCGGTCCAGAGCGTGATGACCTTGGTAGGAAACCAGCGGTCGGAAAAGGTCACGACTAACGGAGCGCCTGGCCGAAGCACGCGCGCCACCTCGCGAATCACCTCGATCGGCCGAATCAGATACTCGACCGAGACCGTGCAGATCGCGGCATCGAAACTGGCGTTTTCGAATGGCAGCCGCGGATCGGCGTTGAGGTCGTGCACCAAGCGATTATTCAACACCGGATTCCGCTCCAGTTCCTCCTGGTTCAAACCCAGCCCGGTCACTTCCAGACCCGCCGTTTTTCCCGGCAGATGCGATACCCAGCTGCTCATGAGATCAAGCACGCGCATACCCGGCTGCATGAATTCACCATAAATACGGCTTATGTCGGCCAGTGCGGCGCGATCGAGATGCTGAACCAGCCGTGGCTCCCGGTAAAACTGCAGGTCAGGACGTGGATCCATGCGCACGAAGGGTTCTCCGGCGAAGAAATCGGTGTCACCATTTGCCAGCGCGGCCTGCATGCCCGGGCCATTATCGATGATTCCGCCGGCCAGATCGTTGCAACGGCCGCCGCGTTCCTGTTTTTCCCCGAGCACGTCCAACAGCTGCGCATGCAGGGTTGCCGGGAACCCGGCGAATGGATGATTGAAATCCGCTGTCAATGTTTCATTGCCCGAAGACAGGCATCGAAAGGGACGGCGATCCTCGGGATAAAAATCCGGCAGGTCACGCAAAAAATTTCGCGGGTAGAAGCGGCCGGTCACCGGCACCAGCGCCTCGAGGCCCGGCCGGGCGGGGTGAAACTGCGCCCTTCGCAGCGTGCGCACCAGACCGGGTTCATGCGGCCCGGCCAAATCATCGGCCGATACAGCACAGCTTACGGGCTCGCCGACCCTGGCCTGCGCCAGGCACGCGGCCATATCGCCGGGGAAAAAGTCGCGCCACAGGTTGATGCGTTCAAAAAATGATCGATCGATGTGGCGCGCGTGACGGCTCTGCCAATGCAGGGCCAGCTCCACGTTCACCATGAGCGCCTTGTCCATAATCGTCTCCCGGGATTCCTGCCGTAAATTCGGGCTTCATGTTCAGTTCCAGTCCCAGCAATGCCAGCAGCAGGCTCAGCACGACGCCGGCGCTGAGCCAGGCACGTAATCGCCCGTACCACGGCGGCGCCACACCGCGCAGAACCGGGCCCTCCACCGGATACATGGCGCTGAACGTCAATAAAAGAATGCTCAAGGCGATGACGGGTTTGGTCAGCAGCGCGGCCCAAGCGATCAATGCCGGCGTCACGCTCAACCCGAACCGCCGCCATGACTCCGATTCACGACAGGGCAGATGCAGGGCCAGACCCCAGTGCACGGCACCGATGAATGACAGGATTACGGCGCCATAAATCAGCATGGCATTGAGGATTTCCTCGCGCCACGCGAATGGCGCCGCCCACAGCCCGATGGCCCCGGCAAAAAACGGGATCAGTCCGCCGGCGCCAAGCCAGAATGCCGGCGACGGGATGCGCCCCGGACCATCCAGGTCCAGTGCCAGAATTTCCTGGTAGCCGCCAACGAAACGACCGTCCACGAAAACCTGCGGGAGCATGTGCCAGCCGGTGAGCGATTCCAGCGCGTGGAAGCGTTCGCGCATGCGCAACGAGCCCATGCCCATGGTCACCAGGCGGAAGGGTACGCCCAGCCGATCCAGGTGCGCGGTGATCGGGCGCACGTCAGTCAGGCTGGAACAGTAAATCACCGCACGCGAGCTGGCTATCTGTTGCTTCAGAAAGCCGAAATCCCCGGAGTCATCCTGTCCCGCCTCGCAGACCTGGTCTGTCATCACCGCTCTCCTGTCGTCGTCGCCGTGGCTGAAAAAGGCCAAAAATCGCCTGATCCTGCTGGTTTGGCCACTATGTATATGTCTTGTACATATAATGTAATATAGTTTTACAGTTTATTACAAGTATATTTAAAACATATTGACATGTATGTATAACTTCTGTATATGTATTACCAGCCATGGCCAAACCCAAACTCAAAATGCTTACCCCCGGCACGGAGCTGTATCCGATACGCGCCGTGTCGGCGCTTACCGGGGTCAACTCGATCACCCTGCGCGCCTGGGAGCGGCGCTACGGTCTGATCAAGCCGGTGCGCACGCCCAAGGGTCACCGGCTGTACACCCGCGAGGACGTCGACCTTATCCACAAGGTGACAGCTTTGCTCGACAAGGGGGTCGCCATCAGCCAGGTGCGGGCCGCGCTCGGGTTGCGCCAGGAGGCGGACACGGTCAAGCCCGCCACCGACCAATGGACGGACTACCGCGCGACCATGATCAGCGCCATCTCCCGGTTTGACGAGAACCGTCTGGAAGAAACCTACAACCAGGCGTTGTCGCTCTATCCCACGGATATTGTCACCCGCCGCCTGCTGCTGCCGCTGCTCGAGGAGCTGGGACGGCGCTGGGAAACGGCGGAGGGTTCCGTGGCCGAGGAACATTTTTTCGGCGTGTATCTGCGCAACAAGCTGGGCGCCCGCTTCCATCATCGCTATCGCGGCAACCAGGGGCCGAAACTGATGCTCGCCTGCCTGCCGGGCGAAGAACATGAAATCGGCATGCTGCTGTTCGCGCTTGCCGCCCACGACCACGGTTACCGGATGGTGTTGCTCGGCGCCAACATGCCGCTCGCCGAACTTCCGGTCGCGGTCAGGCGCGCGCAGGCGGACGCACTGGTGCTTTCCGCTTCGCTCGATCCCCAACCCGGCGTGCTCAGCGAGCAGCTGCCGCAACTGGTCGAGGCCGCGAAGGTTCCGGTGTTCATCGGCGGCAAGATTTCCACCGCGCATCACGATGACATTATCCGTGCCGGAGCCAAATCCCTCGGCGCCGACATCGAGCCGGGCATCAAGCGCCTCGGCGAAATTCTCCCCGGTAAAAGTTGATAAGCGAGACAGGAGCCAATCCCGATTTTTATCGGGACGGCATGGCTCCCCCTGACATAACCGATGATGATTACAGAGAGAAAACCATGAACCGCGCGACAAATCTTGCCATTGAATGGATCGAACAGGGTCATATGCTGGACGTCGTGGTGCGCGCCGGGATCCGGCGCTTGCTGGTCAAGCGGCTGGATGAGCTGGCAGCCCGGGATGCCGCCAGGGCCGGCGTCCTCGTCGAGAACTTCGTCGAGCAGATGGACGGTTCTACGATTGCCCCGCTGCCACACAAGGCGAATGAGCAGCACTACGAAGTCCCGGCGGAATTCTTTGCCCTGGCGCTGGGGCCGCATCGTAAATACAGCTCCTGTTACTGGCCGGAAGGCGTTGAAAGTCTCGAGCAGGCCGAGGCCGCGGCGCTGCGCGAGACCGCGACGCATGCCGGTCTGGATGACGGCCAGCATGTGCTCGAACTGGGATGCGGCTGGGGCTCGCTCACCCTGTGGATGGCCGCGCATTATCCCGCCAGCCGCATCACGGCCGTGTCCAATTCCGCCTCGCAGCGCCGCCGGATCGAGACCGAGGCCGGACGCCGGGGACTGACCAACGTCAGGGTCATCACCTCCGATATGAATGAATTCGACACCGACGAAACCTACGACCGCATCGTGTCGGTCGAGATGTTCGAACACATGCGCAACTGGCGCGCCCTGTTCGCGCGGGTCCATCGCTGGCTCGTGCCCGGCGGCCGCTTCTTCATGCATGTCTTCTGCCACCGTTCCACGCCCTATGCCTTCGAAGACAGCGGTCCGAGCGACTGGATGAGCCGGTATTTTTTCAGCGGCGGCATGATGCCGAGCGATGAACTGGCGTTGCGCTTTCAGGACGATCTCCGGCTGAAGCAGCGCTGGCGCTGGGACGGCCGCCACTACGAAAAGACCGCGAACGCCTGGCTGGCCAATCTCAACCGCAACAAGGATGCGGTCATGCCGATCCTCGAGCGCACCTACGGCATCGAGCAGGCCGGCGTGTGGTTCGTGCGCTGGCGCATGTTTTTCATGGCCTGTGCCGAGCTGTTCGGCTACGACCAGGGCCAGCAGTGGTGGGTCAGTCATTATCTGTTCGAGCGCCCGGTCCAGGTGAATTAACCATGAATGCGCTGGTCAATTTCCTGCTGTTCCAGGTCGGCTGGTTCGCCTGCGTGCTCGGCGCCGCCTACGGTCACGCCATGGCCGGCGCCGGCATCGCGCTCACGATCGTGGTGCTGCACGTGTTGCGCGCCGCACAACCGCGGGTCGAGCTGGCGCTGGCGTTGCTGGTCGCCGTCATCGGCACCGTCTGGGACAGCGCGCTCATGCTGCTGGGCTGGCTGAATTACTCCAGCGGCATGCTGCTACCGTACCTGGCGCCGATCTGGATGATCGCGTTGTGGATGGTGTTCGCCACGACGCTGAATGTCTCGTTGCGCTGGCTCAAGACCCGTCCGATGCTGACGATACCGCTCGGCGCCATCGGCGGACCGATTGCCTACTACGCCGGTCATGCCCTCGGCGCCGTCGGCATGCCTGACATGACCCTGGCACTGGCAGCGCAGGGCATCGGCTGGGGAATGCTGATGCCCCTGCTCATCCTGCTCTCGAATAATCTGGATGGCATGTCCATTGCGCGCCGCAAGGTGGAACCGTGTTTGACCTGAACGCCTGGATGACGGCGCTGCTGCCGATCGCCCTGCTGGCGCTGGCGACCTGGATCGTCAGCGTTTTCAGGCGCGACGTCAGCATCGTCGACAGCGTCTGGTCGCTGTTCTTCCTCGCCGCCACCATCGCCTACGTGACGGCAATTCCCGGTACCGGCGCGCGCACGGCGCTGGTGCTCGCACTGGTGACGCTCTGGGCCCTGCGGCTGTCGCTGTACATTACCTGGCGTCACTGGGGCGAGGCAGAGGATCACCGTTACCAGGCCATCCGCGCGCGCAATGAACCGCGCTTCGCGTTCAAGAGCCTGTACCTGGTTTTCGGCCTGCAGGGGCTGCTCGCGTGGATCATCTCCCTGCCCCTGCTGGCGGCCATTGCGGCCCCGGGCGCGCTCAATCTGATCGACTACGCCGGTGCGGCGCTGATGCTGTTCGGCCTGGCATTCGAAACCATCGCCGACGCGCAGCTGTTCCGTTTCAGGTCGCTCGCCATCAACCGCGGGCGCGTGCTCGACACCGGCCTGTGGCGTTACACGCGCCATCCGAATTATTTCGGCGAATTCTGCGTGTGGTGGGGCTTTTACCTGATCGCGCTCGCCGCCGGCGGCTGGTGGGCCGTTGTTTCCCCGCTACTGATGTCATTCCTGCTGCTCAGGGTCTCGGGCGTGACCTTGCTGGAACAGGACATCGGTCAACGCCGCCCGGCCTATCGCGACTACATCGCGCGCACCAACGCTTTTTTCCCGGGCTTTCCGCGGGAGCGCGCCGCGGGCAAGGAGCGCTCATGGACATGAAACATATGCTGCCGGGACTGCTGGCGCTGACGATCCCGCTGCACGCGCAGGCCACCAGCGAATGGCGTTTCACCGCCTATCTCGACGACAAGCCAATCGGCTATCACCGCTTCGCCCTGAGCGAGGAAAACGGCGAACGCCGGCTCGTGAGCGAGGCCCGCTTCGACGTGAAATTTCTGTTTGTCAGCGCCTACCGCTACGCGCACGACAACCGCGAATACTGGCACGGCGACTGCCTGGCGCGGATCGAGGCCGTTACCGATGCCAACGGCAAGAACTATCGCGTGCGCGGACGCCTGACCAACGATGAGTTCGAGGTGGATACCGGACGTGAGCAGACCGCGTTGCCCGCCTGCGTCATGAGCTTCGCCTACTGGAATCCGCAATTCCTGCAACAACCGCGGTTGCTCAACGCCCAGAACGGCGAGTATCTCGACGTGAGCGTGCGCGATCTCGGCGCCGACACCATCACGGTACGCGGGACGGAACAGCCGGCGCGGCGCTACCGGCTCGAAGCCAGGGGCTTCCAGATTGAACTGTGGTATTCGCTGCAGCGCGAATGGCTGGCGCTCGATTCGATCACCGAGAGCGGCAAGCGCCTGCGCTACCGCCTCGAATAAACCGGAACCACACAGGCTTTCGACATGATGCACAAACGATTTGCTTTCCTGTATCTGCCCCTGGCACTGGCGCTCGGCGCCTGCCAGAGCGTGGCGTTGCCGCCGATCAAGACCGTGGAACGCTTGGATCTTGAGCGCTTCATGGGGGACTGGTACGTGATCGCCAGCATACCGACCTTCATCGAGCGCGACGCCTACAACGCGATTGAGTCGTACCGGCTCAATGCGGACGGCAGCATCGCGACTACCTTCACTTTCCGTCAGGGCGGCTTCGACGGTGAGCCGAAACGCTACACCCCCACCGGCTACGTCTTCGATACCGAATCGAACGCTGTATGGGGCATGCAGTTCCTGTGGCCGATCAAGGCGGATTACCGCGTCGTTTATCTCGACCCGGACTACACCCAGACCGTCATCGGGCGCAACAAGCGCGACTACGTGTGGATCATGGCGCGCCAGCCGGTGCTGCCGGCAGCGGACTACGCGCGGCTGCTCACGCTGCTCGCCGAACAGGGCTATGACGTCTCGAAGATCCAGCGAGTGCCGCAACAATGGAATTGAATTCCGTGACCGAGGACAAGCGGAATCCGCCGCGGCATGGCACGCTGGCGGCCTGGATCGATTCCGCCGCCACGCTGGAACATGGCGCAGGGCGCGACATCGACTGGCTGCGCATCATACCGTTCATTGGCCTGCACCTGCTCTGCTTCGGCGTGATCTGGTCCGGCTGGAGCCCGATCGCGGTGGCCGTGGCGGTGGCGCTGTATGCGCTGCGGCTGCTTGCCATCACCGGCTTTTATCATCGCTACTTCTCACACCGGGCGTTCCGCACCTCACGCGCGGTACAGTTCCTGTTCGCCGTGCTCGGCGCCAGTGCCGTGCAGCGCGGCCCGCTGTGGTGGGCGGCGCAGCATCGCCACCACCACGCGCACGCCGACGGCCCGCTCGACCCGCATTCGGCGCGGCGTCACGGCTTCCTGTGGAGCCACCTCGGCTGGTTCCTGACGCGCGAAAACTTCCGCACCCGGCTCGAACGCGTGCCGGACCTGGCGCGTTATCCCGAATTGGGCTTTCTTGACCGCTACGACGCCCTGGTCCCGCTGCTGCTGGCGGCATTGCTGTTCGTGGCCGGCGAATGGCTGGCATGGGCCGCGCCCGGTCTCGGCACCAACGGCTGGCAACTTGTGGTGTGGGGCTTTGCGATCTCCACCGTGGCGCTGTATCACGTGACCTTCACCATCAACTCGCTGGCGCACCGCCTCGGCTGGCGGCGCTACGCCACGCGTGACGACTCGCGCAACAACTTCTGGCTCGCCCTGCTCACCTTCGGCGAGGGCTGGCACAACAATCACCATCATTATCCGGCGTCCGCGCGCCAGGGATTCCGCTGGTGGGAGATCGACATCGCCTATTACTTTCTGCGGCTGCTCGCGCTCACGGGACTGATCTGGAACCTGCGGCCGGTCCCGGCAGGAATCCGTGACGCCGGCCGCGCACGACCGGGAGACGCATCATGAAAATCGCCATCATCGGCAGCGGCATTGCCGGCAACGTCGTGGCCCACAAGCTGCACCTCGAACACAAACTCACCGTGTTCGAGGCCGGCGCGCATGTCGGCGGCCACAGCCACACCCACGACATCCGTATCGGCAGGCGCCGCTACGCCGTGGACACCGGCTTCATCGTGTTCAACGACTGGACCTATCCGAACTTCATCGGGCTGCTCGACGAGCTGGAAGTGGCGAGCCGGCCGAGCCACATGAGCTTCAGCGTGCGCTGTGAGCGCACCGGACTGGAATACAACGGCACCTCGCTCAATACCCTGTTCGCGCAGCGGCGCAACCTGCTGCGCCCGGGCTTCTGGCGCATGCTGCGCGAAATCCTGCGCTTCAACCGCGAAGCACCGGAGCTGCTGGCCGCCCCCGGCAACGAGTCGCTCACCCTTGGGGAATACCTGGCGCAGGGCCGTTTCGCGCGCGAATTCATCGATTACTACATCATTCCCATGGGCGCGGCCATCTGGTCGGCCGATCCGGAAAAGATGCTCGACTTCCCGGCACGCTACTTCGTGCGCTTCTTTCACAACCACGGGATGCTGTCGGTGAACGAACGCCCCACCTGGCGCGTGATCGAGGGCGGCTCGCGTCATTACGTGGAAAAACTGACGGCACCGTTCCGCGACCGCGTACGCCTGCGCACGCCGGTCGAGTGGGTGCGGCGCTATCCGACCCACGTGATGGTCAAGGCACGTGGCAGCGAACCGGAACGCTTCGATAACGTGTTTTTCGCCTGCCACAGTGACCAGGCACTGCGGCTGCTGGCCGACGCCACGCCGGCGGAACGCGAGGTGCTGGGCGCGATTCCCTACCAGGAGAACGAGGTGGTGCTGCACACCGACACGCGCCTGCTGCCGCGCCACCGGCGCGCCTGGGCGGCGTGGAATTATCACGTGCTGCCCGAGGCGCGCGGACGCGCCGCCGTCACCTACAACATGAACATCCTGCAGGGCATCGAGGCGCCGGTCACTTTCTGCGTGACGCTGAACCGCTCCGAGGCGATCGCCCCCGACCGCATTCTGCTGCACCTGAAATACGATCACCCGGTCTACACCACGGCCGCCGTGGCGGCGCAGGCGCGCCAGGAGGAAATCAACGGCGCGCGCCGCGCATATTACTGCGGCGCCTACTGGCGCAACGGCTTTCACGAAGACGGCGTGGTCAGCGCGCTGGCCGCGCTCGAACACTTTCACGCGAGACAATCCGATGCACAGCGCGATCTACGAAGGGCGGGTTAGGCACCGGCGGCGCGCGCCGCGGCCACACGCGTTCCATTACCGCGTGTTCATGCTGTATCTCGATCTCGACGAGCTCGAGTCGGTGTTCCGCGGCCGCTGGCTGTGGTCGACGCAGCGCCCGGCACTCGCGCGCTTCCGGCGCGCCGATTATCTCGGGGACAGGAACGTGCCGCTCAAGCAGGCAGTGGCCGATCTGGTCGAGCGCAAGACCGGCCGCCGCCCCGCCGGCCCGATCCGGCTGCTGACCCATCTGCGTTATTTCGGTTATGGCTTCAATCCCGTGAGCTTCTATTACTGCTTCGATGCCACGGGTGCGCGCGTCGAAACCATCGTGGCGGAGATCACCAACACGCCCTGGGGCGAGCGCCATGCCTATGTCCTCGACCAGGGCGATAACCTCGGGAATGACGTCCATTTCCGCTACCGCTTCGCCAAGGTGTTTCACGTCTCGCCCTTCATGGACATGGGCTTCGATTACGACTGGCGCTTCACCGCCCCCGGCCCGGCGCTGGCCGTGCACATGGAAAATTTCAAAGGCGGCGACAAGCTGTTCGATGCCACGCTGGCGCTCACGCACCGTGAAATCACCGGCCTGGCGCTGGCGGACATGCTGGCGCGCTACCCGTTCATGACCGCCAAAGTCATCGCTGGGATCTACTGGCAGGCCTTCCGGTTGTGGCTGAAACGAACGCCTTTTTACTCACATCCCGCTAAAACCCCTCATGCCGATACAGGAGACGCCCATCCGGCGAAGCCATCATGACCATGAAATTTGCCAATTCCCTGGCCCAGCCAGCAACCGGATTTGCCGCCAAACTCGCTTTTGCCGACGATCTGGCGAAACGCCTGCTGCTGTCACGGCTGAGTCATCTCGCCCGCGGCCAGCTCGACCTCGTGGACGGCACCGAGGTGCACCGCTTCGGCCGACGCACCGAACGCTGCCCGCTGTCGGCGACGATACATGTGCGCGACCCGCGTTTTTACCGCGACATCGTTTTTGGCGGCTCGATCGGCGCCGGCGAAGCCTATATGTCCGGTTGGTGGTTCGCCAACGATCTCACGGCGGTGGTGCGCATCCTGATCCAGAACCGCGAGGTGCTGGACGGCATGGAAACCGGGCTGGCGCGTCTGGCCGCCCCGGCACGAAAACTCTTCCACTGGATGAACCGCAACAGCCGTACTGGCAGCCGCCGCAATATCGCCGCGCACTACGATCTCGGCAATGAATTCTTCCGGCTGATGCTGGACGAAACCCTGATGTATTCCTCGGCCGTGTTCGAGCGCCCCGACATGACGCTGGCCGAGGCGCAGCGCGCCCGGCTCGACCGCATCTGCCGCAAGCTCGCGCTCGGCCCGCGCGATCACGTGCTGGAGATCGGCACCGGCTGGGGCGGGTTCGCGCTGCACGCGGCCACGCATTACGGTTGCCGCGTCACCACCACCACGATCTCGCGCGAGCAATACGCGCTGGCGCAGGAACGTATCGCGCAGGCCGGCCTTTCCGACCGCGTGACCGTGCTGCTCGAGGATTACCGCGACCTGCACGGCGAGTACGACAAGCTGGTCTCGATCGAAATGATCGAGGCGGTCGGCCATGAATATTACGAGACGTTCTTCGCCCGGTGCAGCGCGCTGCTCAAGCCCGACGGCCTGATGCTGCTGCAGGCCATCACCATCGCCGACCAGCGTTACGAGGCGGCACGCAAGTCGGTGGATTTCATCCAGCGATACATCTTCCCGGGCAGCTGCATCCCGTCGGTGTCGGTGATGGCGCAAGCGGTGGCGCGAGCCACGGATATGAGACTGATGCATCTCGAGGACATCGGCCCGCACTACGCCACCACGCTGCGACACTGGCGCGAACGGCTGTATGCCAATGCCGATGCGCTGCGCCAGCTCGACCTGTCCGAGGAGTTTCTGCACATGTGGGAGTTTTACCTGTGCTACTGCGAGGGCGGTTTCGCCGAGCGCGCGCTGGGCGACGTGCAGCTGCTGCTGGCCAAGCCGCAGAACCGTCTTCCCCTGTCCATCCCGGAACTGGTCACGCTCCCGGAACGGCGGTAATCCGGCGTGCCGGGTGGCATAATCGCGGTACATTACGTATCCACGATTCGTTACCCGGAGACTGCCGATGGATGTCCTTGAAGCGATACGCCGCCGCGCCTCCACGCGCGCCTATCTCGACAAACCGGTGGACCGCGCCACGGTCGAGGCGATCCTGGAGACCGCGCGCTGGGCGCCTTCCGGCACCAACGCCCAGCCGTGGCAGGTCGTGGTGGTCACGGGCGAAACCAAACGCAAAATCAGCGCGGCGCTGCTGGCGGAGCGCCAGGCCGGCCGCCCGGAAAATCCCGATTATTCCTATTACCCCAAGCACTGGGTCGAGCCCTACAAGTCGCGGCGCATCGCCTGCGGGCTGGCGCTCTACCAGGCGATGAAAATCGGACGCGAAGACAAGGATGCGCGCCTCAAGGCCTGGAACAACAATTATTCTTTCTTCGGCGCGCCGGTGGGACTGCTGTTCTTTCTCGACCGCGCGTTCGAAAAAGGCTCGTGGGTGGACATGGGCATGTTCATCGAGAACGTCATGCTCGCCGCGCTCGGGCAGGGGCTCGCCACCTGCCCACAGGCTTCTATCGCGGAATACCCCGACATCGTGCGCCGGCTGGTGAATGCCCCCGACACCCGCGCCCTCGTCTGCGGCATGGCGCTCGGCTATCCCGACGCCAACGCGCCCGTGAACAACTATCGCACCGCGCGCGAGCCGGTGGCAGACTTCTGCACATGGCATGAATAGCATGGGTCAGCGGCAGCTTCGGCTGCCTGCCCGGGCCCCAGATAAAAAAAGAGAGGGGCCAGAAGGCCCCTCTCCTGAAAAAAATCAGCGATTACTTGTCGAATTTCTTGAGACCCAGGGTCTCTACGAAATAGCCGTCGGAACCACCCTTGAGGAAATGATAATTGCGTATTCCCCTTTCCCGCAGGTAGTATTGGAACCAGCGGATCTGGTGGCCGGCCTTGTCGTAAACCAGCAGTGTCTTGCCCTGCTTTCTCGTTGTTTCCACAAACGCATCCAGGCGAGCGGCATCATCAAGCGGGATACGCTCCTCGACCAGCCCGAACACCGGGTTGTCGCGCTGAACGCGATCGCGAATATCAAGCACGGCGACTTTTTTGCCAAGTTGGTCGAACAGCGCCACGAACGGCTTGGGCGCCAGCACGCGGGCCGAGAAATCCTTGTCGCCAATCAGGTCACTGCGCTGAATCGGCGTCTTGCCACGCAGCACGGTGTGCTCGGGATGCTCCTCGGCCCAGGTCGCGATGCCGGCATCGTAAACATAAACGTCAGAAACTCCGGCCCTGCCCGCGATTGACGCCGCGTCATAGCTCTTGCGGCAGGTCTTGCCATTGCAGTAAAAAACGAACGGGCGCGCGTCCTGTTCGCGGAGTTTGCGCACGTTCTCAACAAAACGCTTGTCGAGCGGGATATTGACGGCATTCTTGATGCGCAGGGTTTCAAACTCGTACTTCGAACGCACATCGATCGCCAGCACATCCTTGAGTTTGGCGGTGAACTCGCTGGTCTCGAGGATGTTGACGTCGTACTGCGAACGATAGGGAAAATCCGCCGTGGACTTTTCGATGGCTCCTTGCGCCGTCGAAACGCCGAGCAGCAGTGATACCATCGCCCACTGGATATATCGCGTGAGATGCTTGATCATTGATATGGTTATTAACTCCTTGCCTCAAAGAAAAGTCAGTATTGCCGCTAAGGCCGCGACAGATACTCTGAACTGGCTAATAAATAAGCAATTCGCATGCCAGCCGGAAAAACAGGGGGGTTACCTGACTGTATTACTCCAAAACCCTGAAAAATCAAAACCCTGTCATGAAAACCTCCTGTCCATACACGAACACCACAGCCATCGTAGACGCGGAAACCAGTGCCAGACTTCGCAATATGGGCACATGCAACAGAATCCGGTCGCCTGACTTCGACCTGCCATGAGAGTCCTGGTTCTGGGTAGCGGGGTGATCGGCGTCACCAGCGCCTGGTATCTGCGGCAGGCGGGCCACGAAGTCACGGTGGTGGACCGGCAGGCCGCGCCGGGGCTGGAAACCAGCCAGGCCAACGGCGGCCAGGTGTCGTGGGGCGCGGGCACGCCGTGGGCCGCACCCGGCATTCCGCACAAGGCGCTGAAATGGATGCTGCGCCCGCACTCGCCGCTGGTGCTGCGCCCGCGTCTCGACCCGGCCATGTGGGCCTGGCTGTTCCGCATGCTCGCCAATTGCACCTCCGAACGCTACGCGATCAACCGCGAGCGCATGTTGCGACTGTCGCGCTACAGCCACGCATGCCTGGTGACGCTGCGGCGCGACACCGGCATCCGTTACGACCAGCACACCACCGGCATACTCGAGCTGTTCCGCACAGCGCGCGAACTCGATGACGCGCTGCGCGATGCCGCCCTGCTCCGGCAATGGGGCGTGGAATGCCGCCTGCTCGACCGCCACGGCTGCGTCGCGCAGGAACCGGCGCTGCATCCGTCACAGGAAAAGCTCATCGGCGGCCTGCATTTTCCCGGCGACGAATCGGGCGATTGTTTTCAGTTCACGCAATCACTGGCGAAGCTGGCCCAATCACAGGGCGTGAGCTTCGCGCTCGATACCCGCATCGAACGGCTGGAGGCCGACGGCGACCGCATCACCCGCGTGCATACCGACAAGGGCGCGCTGAGCGCGGATGCCTGCGTGCTCGCCTGCGGCAGCTACTCGCCGCTGCTCGCACGCCCGCTCGGCCTCCGGCTGCCGGTGTATCCGGTCAAGGGCTATTCCCTCACCCTGTCGCTCACCAACGCCGCGGCGGCCCCGTCCGGCAGCGTCACCGACGTCACCTACAAGGTCGTGATCTCGCGCCTCGGCGACAAGCTGCGCGGCGCGGGCACCGCGGAACTCGCGGGTTACGACCTGTCGTTGCCGCCCTCGCGGCTGGCCACGATTTCACACGTAATAACCGACCTGTTCCCGGGTGCCTGCAACCCGGCGCAGGCCCAGCCCTGGTGCGGGCTGCGGCCGATGACGCCGGACAACCCCCCGGTTCTCGGTATAAGCCCATATAAAAATTTGTTCCTCAACACCGGCCACGGCACCCTCGGCTGGACCATGGCCTGCGGCTCGGGAAAAATCCTGGCCGACATCGTATCCGGCCGCTCCCCGGATATCGACCTCAACGGCCTAGGCCTCGCCCGCTTTTCCTGAAATGGAATGAGACTAAGCCTGTTCGCGTCTATGTTCCCGATGCCGGGCGAAACCCGGCCGCGCATGGGGAATGCACATGGTCAGGAAATTCATTGATTGCCGCGACGTTCCGGGTATCCAGTGCACGGTAGCCATCTTCGCCGAAAGCGAGGAGGAGCTGTTGCAGGCCGCGATTCAGCATGCCGTCAGCGCCCACGGCTGCGAGGACACACCCGAACTGCGGGAACGACTGCGCCAGCTTTTTAAAATCGAGAAACGCCGCGCCATCTGCAGCTGATTGCCCACCCTGAGCTGATGTGTCCGGCTGGTTGGCACGCGTTTTGACCTGAAGTCCTCAGGCGGTGTCGAATATTCTGACAGTTTGTCATACCTGTCCCGCGCGTCATTCAGT
>Ga0105101_10000109_pt1 | contig 31049 bp, 16 predicted proteins | sample PPLLak21cMay2015_2_FD_87037 | JGI IMG/M metagenome (GOLD analysis project Ga0105101, IMG submission 87037) | Freshwater sediment microbial communities from Prairie Pothole Lake near Jamestown, North Dakota, USA - PPLs Lake P8 Core (1) Depth... | ecosystem: Environmental > Aquatic > Freshwater >... | reverse complement strand
TGCATTTCTCGAGTGCTTCACAGTGGGCATAATAACCCTGTGCCGCCTGCTGTGCCGGAGTCTTCATTTCTTCCGGAACATTGGGGAGCAATTTTATCCTTTCCGCAGGATAAAAGGCTTTTAATTCTTCCGGTGCTGTTTCCAGCGGAAAATGTGGGGTTCCAAAAGAGACAAACAGGGCGAAGGACTGAGAGCTTTTTCCCTGGTTACGTATGTATTCCTGAGCGTCTTTTGTTTGAGCATATGCATCGTATCCTTCCCAGTACAATTTTTCATCCGAATTGCCGGAATAATAATGGGAATGGTTATAGTTATGATCACACTCGGCTGCTTTCCAATAGTCAAATCCCTGTCGTCGTTCAGAAGGAATGAATGATGAACGGCCGTGACCGTCGAGATGCCATTTACCTATGTAAGCTGTTTGGTAGTCAGCTTCTTTAAGAACCTCTGCAATACACAATTCACTATCGGGAAGATGTGCATCATTAAGAAACATACCTGTGGATGTCGGGTACCGGCCGGTCATAAGGGAAGCACGGTAGGGTGTGCTTACCGGACAAACTGAAACAGCATTGCGAAAATTCAGGCTTTCTTTGGCCAACCGGTCGAGGTTAGGTGTCCGCACGTTCTGATCACCCGCATAAGAGGTCGCTGAGGCCCGCCATTGATCCACCAGTAAATAAATGATATTAGGCTTTTTACGGTCAGCGGCTTTTAAAGATTGCTTTGGGAACAAAGTCAATGCAGCAGCTGTCATGGCAGAGTATTTTATAAATCTCCGCCGGCTTATAAACCCATCTTTCATTGAAGGTAGTTTCCGTCCATATTTATTTGCCATGGTTTTGTATTTCTTTATTGTTAATACACAATTGCATAATCACTCTGTGATCGTTGCCCGGTACAGGTAGATATGGATTTTCAGGATCAATTGGTGTGGCTGACCAGTAGTTATTGTGATGATATGTTTTCATATAAAAATCCGGTCTGATCCCATTTTCAACACAAGTTTTCGGAACCATAATTGAATGAGCGGCAGTACCGGCTATAAGCCCCTGTTTCTGAATAAATTCTATAGGAATTCGCAAGGCATCAATCTTATTGTCGAAAACATATTTATCGGCTGTATTCCCCTGGACAAAAAGGAAATGCCATCCAATAACTATCCTGAGTATGGTAAAGAACAAGACTGTAATTCTATTATTCATGTGTAAATAATTTTGATTTCAATGGTCACATGGAACCGCATTAAAAAAATAATCATTCTTGTTTGTGTAAAAAATGAAGATTTTTTTAATGCTTGTTTCATAATTTGAATTTCTGACACTTAAAAAGTTCTGCGTAAATTTTCAAATTTAATCTTCCACAAACCATTCGCCGGAAAGCCTGGAGCATATCTTTCCGGAGCACCATCCCACCCGGCGCACATCATTGCCACAGCCCAGAGCAATCCTCCATTTGCAGGTAAATAAGTAATAGGAATTGTACCTCCAAAATTTGCACCATTTGGGAGATATAAATTCCGGTCAGTTTCGTATAAGAGCCAGTCTATTGCATCCTGTGTTTTACCTAAACGCGCAGCACACATGGCAAACATTGGGAAATCAGTACCCCAGATCCATTTATCCCAATAATCATAATCACCTGTTATTTTTTTATAAGTATTTAGCATTATTGCAGTATCGATTCTGACACCAGGCATACAGCCATACACTTCAAGCCAGGCAGGTCTCCTTCTCCAGTCATCCGGGTGTGATTCCATGTTTATATATACAGAATCTTTTATTGGTGGAAATGCCAGTTTTTCAAGTATGTCATCCCATTGTTTGTTTCGCGGCAGATTTAACCGTTCTTTCCATTTTTGAGCAGTTTGCAACCCATAAGCCCAATATGAGAGTTCAACAGTCGGGTTTTGAGCATCCGGGGCGAATACACTCTCTGCTCCTGATTTTACGGGCGGACCAATTACATATCTTTGTGTTTTATTGTCCCAATTAACGAAATCAGCCATAAACTCAGCTGTTTTAAAAACCATCTCAGAATATTTATCTAATATTTTTTTATTATTATTTATGCTATATAATAACTCAGCCAGATAAATAACATGCCCTTGCTGGGTTATCCGATATACCGTGGTAGCGCCGGGAGATTCCCAACTGGCATACTTGTCAGTCATTTTATTCCATCTCACTCCTTTATAACCTTGCCTTTCTGCCGTATTTTTTGCTCCTTTTATGCCTTCGGTTAATAGCCAATTCATCCAGTTTTCAAGCATTTCCTCATGACTCCATAAAGCAAAATGAACACCATGCCATGCAATCATTTCCAAATGAAATTTTCCATACCAGCGTGAATTATTTACTAATCCGGTCTCTGGTGGCGGGGAATAACCAGAACACTGGATAGCTGTTAAATATCGGGAAAGAACAATCCTTCGTTCCAGCTCTTTCCATCGCGGGTCTATACTTTCCGAAAGATCAATAGCTCCTCCGGTTTTCCAAAATCCTTCCCAGGATATTTTATTTTCTCTGAATGTTCCCTTATAGTCAGGCAGGTCATTAACAGGTTTTTGAGAGAATGATGTAATAAAAAAAATGTCATCCGAGCCTTTGCCGGGAAGAAGATAAAATTTATTTTTCTCTATATGGCGAAGGATTGATCTGTTGTCCCATTTAATGGAAACAAAATATGTGTAATTATCTAACTTCCTTTCAATATCGACTCCCTGATTATTTGATTTTGTAATCTGAGACACATGTGCATCATTTAATGAAAAATCAGGCCCTTTTGACGGATCTTCCTGCATGTATGGGAAATTCCAGAATATTTTCAGCCTCTCTTTTTTAATTAGTGGAGAACTTATTTTAACGGCAAGGATATCCTGTTTTGGGTGACATATTGTTGTAACTTTCACTTGTATTCCTTCGATTTTGAAAGTACTGTTAACAGTTCCGCTCCAAAGATCCAGTTCCTGCCTGATCTCCTGAAGGTCGTTCAAAGCAGCCAGTTCGCCATTATTTAATTTGATTTCCATACCTACCTGACCTAAATGTAATCTGTGAGGATTGAATCTATAATACCAGTAAGCAGCTTTCTTATTCTCAGCAAGAGAAGCAAGTGATTGACTTTCATAACTGCTGACTTGTCCTGTTTTACTTATTGCCCATCCGGATCTTTTAATAATCGTTGGATCAGCGTATGTGGCTTTATGTCCATAAAAATCCAATTCGGATAACACATTTTCATATTCAATGTTCCCGGGTTTAGGAAAACTATGCCATCCCCAATCGGAATAAGTACCCAGCTTTTCGTCGAAAGATTGTAATCCGGTGGCATCTATAGCAAATGCAATTTGTCCATTGCCAACCTGTAATGCATTGTTGTATGCATAATTGTTCAAAATAACATTATGCCTGGTAACAACTGCGTAACGGTCAATCTTTTGTGGAAAAATTAATGTGCTATTTATTAACAAACATAGTATTAAGCATATCTCTTTCATCCTTAATATTTTACACTTAAAAATATAAAATTATATTAGTTTAGATATAGCATGGGATCACCAAAAGTATAAGACTGTCTCAAAAGAAAATTTGAGACAGTCTACCTTAATCATACATCCTCTAAACTAACCTGATAACTAATACCCTGGGTTCTGCCAGAAACCATCCGGATCGGGACCATCTGTTTTATTTGTAATTGCATTTAGCTGTGTGGTGGGTATTGGACGCAATGTATGGAAATCCTGGACATTGTTCTTACCGAAGCCGTTATATAATTTTACCCTTTCGACCAGCTTTCCGGTTCGTTTAAGGTCAAACCACCTCTGCTGTTCTCCGCAAAGCTCCCTGGCTCTTTCGTCCAGGATTACATTTATATCTTTATTTGTAACCTGTACCTCTTCAGATGCTGAAAGTACATTTGACTGGCCAGAAACAGCACGGGCTGTCCGAAGGTCATTAAGTCTTGTGATAGCCTGAGCAGGCTGTCCTGCCATCATATATCCTTCAGAAGCAATAAGATAAATCTCCGACAACCGTAGCACGAATGCATCACGGTCACCAACGTCCCTTATTATACTGCCATTCAGATCATCAAATTTCCTTAATTGTATAAACATCCTGTTGCCTTTGAAATTATCATTTCCCGCTGTTCCGGTCGCAATTGTAGGCAGTGTTCCTGCAGCATCCTGGTAAAGCGGATATACACCGGGATTACCGACATCGGTTCTTGAAAACAGGACATACCTGTTTGCTGCCCCGGAAATCTGTGCCGGTGTTACCGGAGTTTTCGATAAATAGATAGCAGTATCACGCATATTTGCGTATCCTGTAGGAGGCGCAATGCCTGCTTCAAAGGCTGTTGTAAGCGCGGGAGCTACATAATAGACATCCCTGAAGTATGCCTGATATCTCTGATCTGTAGCATCATTGAAAAGATCGAGAAGGTATCCTGTTGGGCAAAAATGGGTAAATCCTTTGCTATAAGCCTGATAGCTGGTTCCAATGTCATAACTTACTCCCTTGTACTTTAATATTTTCTTTGCTTCTGTATCAGTACGTATTAAAATTGTTGTTAATCCAGGCACCATGTTCCATACACCAACAAACAACAGGTGAGAAGCATTGCCTCCTGTGTTGTTGTTCCCGGTACGGCGAATCGCTCTTGCCCAATCCAGCTGATCCCCATTTTCATCCATCTTTAGACGTTTTGGCAAGATATTGTTTTCAAGTATATCGGAGTATTCAACCCACCAGATGACCTCTTTATTTGAAATGCCATTCTCATTTTGAGCATTCCAGCATTCGGCACAATTATTGAAAAAAAAGAGCCCGCTGCCTGTGATCACTTCTTCAGATACAGCAGCAGCATCTGCATATGCCTGCATATCATTAAACTTACTTGCTTTGTAAATAAGGAACCGGGCTTTAAGTGCTTTGGCAGACCAAAGGTTAATATGTCCGGTTTTTGTGGTTTTGCCTGCAAGTTTGATTATGGCATCATCAATATCTTCAAGCATAAATGCATATACATCTTCTTCGGAGTCCCGCCGTGCTACTGTTAAGACTTCCCTTATCGGATCACGATTAATCTGGACAGGCCCCCATATTTCAACAAGATGCCAGTAATAGAAAGCTCGCAGGGCTTTAAATTCACCAATATAAGCATCCTTATTCGCTTCAGAAAGTATAAATGTTGAAGCTTTTGCGACATTTTCAATCCCGGTATTGCAGGTATTTATTGCAGCAAAGAAAAGTTCCCAATATTCATCCATTGAAACAGGAGGAGTATCCGGACTAATACCTGTATAATCGAGTAATACCTTCGGGCTATCGTAAGCTCCAAGCCATGTATCAGTTCCTCCCTCGGTGAAGTCATAGGCTGCTACCTTACCATACCAGCAACGGAGATAAGAGTATGATGCTGCCAGCAATCCATCCAATCCGGATTTTGTGGAATATATAACATCTTCGGTAGTACCTGTTTTATTATCCTCGAGAAGATAATCCGAACACCTGATATTTGTTATTAATACTATGACAAATATTATCGATATATTTTTAAATCCTTTTTTCATGATATAGTGATTTATAATATTTAGAATTCCAGATCAAGGCCTAATACTATTTGTTTCAGCATAGGATCGCTGATACCACCACCTCTTTCCGGGTCGTAATTATTCAGGTTACTGAAGATAAAATAGTTTTGCATGGAACAGTAAATCTTCAGGTTGTTTAATCCAATCCTGGTAGTTGCTTTTTCAGCCAGGGAATAGCTTAGGATAATCTCCCTGATTTTCAGAAATGAAGCCTTCTCGAAGGCAAGAGCAGGCAGATCAACAGAGGGGAGACCCGGACGTGGAAATTTTGCATCCTGATTTTCAGGGGTCCAGAAATCGACTGCCGATGAATTACCTGCTACAGTTGGCTTATACTCCAGGTTATGACTGTAACTTATCCACTGCCCTACCCTTGAATAAACAAGTGCAGACAACGATATACCTCTGTAAGCAAGGTTACTGTTCCAGCCAAGGATGAATTTCGGGCTTTTACTGTATAAACGTTTATCCAGTTCATCGATTACGTCGTCATTGTTGACATCAATAATTTTTATGTCGCCCGGCACTCTGTTGTATATTGCTGCCTCATCAGCTTCATCAATTTTCCAGCAACCGTCTGCCTCGTAGTTATAGAATGCCCGGACAGGTTCACCCACTATTAATGCAGCATTTTTATTTGAAACATCTCTGGTCTCACCACTCGCCAGGGAAATGATCTTATCCCTGTTTGTTGAAAATGTAAAATCATTATTCCAGCTGAAATATTTCTTTTCTATGACACGAAGACTTATTGCTGCTTCAAATCCGACATTCTCCGTTTTACCAACATTTTGCAAAACCTGCGTATAGACCGATGTAGCCGGTAATCCTTTATAAACAAGAAGATCATCGGTATGTGATTTGTAAAAATCGAGGGTTGCATTGATTCTTTGACGCACTAAGGAGAGATCTAAACCTATATTATAAGTCGAACTTGTTTCCCATGTGAGGTCAAGGTTTCCCAGGTTTGCAGGAAGCTGACCCTGGATGAGTTCAGTACCAAAAGCGTAAGGTACCTTATGCATTCCAAGCATCGTAAGTGTTTGATATGGAGAGATAGCTGCATTACCGGATTTTCCCCAGCTTAAACGTAATTTCAGATTGCTGATCTGGCTGACGGAATTAAGAAAAGGCTCCTCCGAGATAATCCAGGCAGCTGCCACTGAAGGGAAGTAACCCCACTGGTTTCCGGCTGAAAGAACTGATGAACCATCGGCACGGATCGTTGCAGTAAAGAGATACCTGTCCATTAATTTATAGTTTACCCGGCCAAAATATGACAATAAATTACTCCTTACATAGTCATTGGTAAGAATCCTTTTATCTGTCGGAATAAATGTCAGGTCATAAAATGAGCTCCTTAAATAATGGTCAAATGTACCTATACCTGCTGCACCATGAGATTCAAAAACTGCCTGCTTGGCGCTCTGACCGGCAAGCAGTTGAATTTCATCACGCTCTCCAGAGGTTAAAGTATAAGTCAGGGTATTTTCAAAAGTATAGTTAAACGTTTCGCTGTTATGTACCGAGAATGAAGATCCTTGTCCACCCTGATAATGTGAAGTGGTCATGAAATCTTCATATTCTCCATTACGGCCTGATTGCTGGTCGATCCCGAAAACTGATTTGAAACGTAATCTTTTTATAATCTCCCAATCAAGATATATATTTCCGAACATCCTGTTATTCTTAACATTATTGACATAATATCCGGGTACTTCATTCAGCAATGGATTAGTATGACTTAATGCGAGTTCTGATGGTATATCAAGGATGGTTCCGTCAGACAGATAAGGTTGCGAGAATACCTGCATTTTCATAAGGTGCCCATAAATGCCGTCGTTTCTACGGTCCCAATCACGAACAGTGAATTGAAGGTTGATCCCGGTTGAAAGGGTTTTTGTTATTTTGTGATTGAGATGAATCCTTCCATTATACCTTTTCAGATTATCGTTTTTTAAAGACCCCAGCTCATCCATATAGCCAAGTGAAACCGAGAAGCTGGTATTTGTATAACCACCTGAAAGTAAAATTTCACAATTCTTGGTAATGCTGCTACGAAGTACCAGGTCAAACCAGTTTACGCCACCTTCCTGATATAGCTGATATACAGACTTTTCAAATGGCGGGCTGACGACGTTTGAAAGTACAATTTCTGGTGTATAATCGGCCAAACTTGTTGTTCCCCAGGCACTGGTACTTTTCTCATCATTATACCGCTGACGCTCAGCAATAAAAAGGTAGCTTTGCTCTGCATTCATTCCCTGCGGGAGGTTAGTGGGACTGTTGAACGAGAGGTAGGAATTGACCCTGACTGTAGTTTTGTTTGATAAACCCTTTTTTGTTGTAATAAGAATTACACCATTAGCTCCCCTGGTTCCATATATTGCAGTTGACGAAGCATCCTTCAGCACATCAATTGATTCAATGTCAGAAGCGTTAAGGTCGAGAATAGAGCCATATTCGATACCATCGACCAGAAACAAAGGTGTATTTGATGCCAGGATAGAGCGATTACCACGTATATCAATAAGTAATTCACTGCCTGATGACCCGCTGACCCTGGTTATATCCAGCCCGGCAATCTTACCCTGCAATGATTGAATTGCGTTATTGGAAGCAGTTTTAACTATTTCAGTTGATTTAATTGAAGCTACTGATCCGGTCAGATCTCTCTTTTTAACTGTCCCATAGCCAATAACCACAACTTCATCCAGACCCGTCACAATGCTGCTAAGTTCAACATCGACAATCGATCTTCCATTCAGAGATATATCCTGGTTGACATACCCTATAAACGAAAAAATCAGGGTCGCATTCCTGTCGTTCACAGATAAGGAATACCCACCTGCAGCATCGGTTGTGGTACCTAAATTTGTACCTTTAACCTGGATATTCACACCCGGCATTCCTTCACTTGTAGAGGCATCCGTAACCTTTCCCGTTACCACTCCCTGTTGAAAAACCTCCAACAGAGATGAAGATGATACTTCATTTGGGGTAAGGATTATCTGCCGGTCATAAGTAGCATACTTTACATCTTCATTAAAAATCTTGTCAAGTATATCCTTTATTGTCTCATTATCAACGGTTATGTTAATCGTCCTTTCAACATCGATCAGTTTCGGACTGTATAGAAAATAGAATTCGCTTTGATTTTCAATCTCACGTAAAGCATCTGCTATGCTTGTATTTTCAATCTTCAAAGTGAGCTTTGTCAGTTGAGAATAAGTTTCGGTAGCCCAGAGCTGAAAAACTGTCAGCATAAATAATAATGATGTAATTTTCATAACTCTGAATTTTTTTTTCGAAAAGAACCCATTAAAATTCCTTTCATAAAAATTCTGGAATTTTTTCATAAATTTGATAGGATTAAGATTACTACTAATTTCTATTCGGAAAACAAGTACTTAGTCTGGCGGGATAGTGCTCCAACGCTATCCCGTTTTTTCATCTGGTTATACTTCATAGGCATTTATTTATTTAAATTATTCCCTTTCACAGTTCACTTTCAACGGCGTCTTATAATGACTTTTGTCCTGGTAAACGTACCATCATTGTTTTCTTCTCTTTTTGATATAGTATACCTGACAGGTGATACAATAGTTAACAGTTCCATTACCTGAGGCAGGGTCTCATGAACGAAAGTAGCTGTCAGGGTCAGATTTCTTAATTCAGGATCCTTTATCTTAATATCAACGTTAAACCACCTGGAGAGTTTCTTAACAACCTCTTCCATGGGTTCAGCTGTGAATATCAGTTTTCCCTCCTTCCATGAAAAATACCTGTTGTCGCCAATAGTCTTTGTAAGAATCACGTCATTCCCCTTATAATATATTGAATAGTCAGTCGGATTCATCCTGTAGAGAGTAATTGTGTTCCCATCCGGCAATGACCTTACCAGTTCAACACTCCCATTAATGAGTGATGTCTCAACTTTATCTTCATCCGGATAAGCCATTATATTAAATGTGGTTCCGTGCGCTAATACCTGAATCTCTTCAGCGATTACTAAAAAAGGTAATTTTGGATTATTTGCCACCTCAAAATAACCCTCTCCTTTTAATTCAACTTTACGGCTTTTTCCATTGAACACTGCCGGGTAACGGAGTGAACTGCTGTGATTCAGCCAGACATTAGAACCATCCGGCAGACTGACCTTGGTTATAGCATCTATGGATGAGAAGACCTCATTGTATGCCTGACTTGCAGATGCCTGATCGGTTCTGGCGGAAAAATACTTAAAAGTAAAGAATGATGTCAAACCAAGAACAGGAATAATAAGTACTGCAGCAGCATTCCTCAGGATCTTTAAAAAATATTGCCTCCGGTTATATCTTACAAGGTCATTTTCAGCATTCTCCATCAATTGTACTGTCTGATGCTTATTAATATCATGATGAATTCTATCAAGAATTGAATCCAAATCAGTCGTTACATTAATATCATTTTCAGGAAACTCCTCCCATATTCTGTGCAATATGACCCTCCCATCAGCTCTGCTGGCAGAATCCCTGAACCATGATAATACCATCTCGAGCTCCTGCTCATTACACCTGTTGTTAAGGTATTTCTCAATAAGTGTTTTATCCATATTCAAATTGTTAAGTTGAATGCACCCTGAAAATCCTGAGTGGTCCAAATTTAACTAACCCTAAACCTGTTCTGTGAACCGGACTATGAATTAATCTTTGCTGGCAACCTGATTTCACCAATAATACTTGTATCTGATAATAAGACGCAGAAAAGTATTCTTACCACCACCCTGATAAGAATTCTTTAGATTCTTTTATTCCTAAACAAAGAGGTAACAGAATAAGATTGCCAGGAGAGAATAATTTTCAATCTTTACTCGGATGGCTTTTAAAGCCCGGGACATATGATTCTCAACTGTGTTGCCGGAAATATGCAATCTCTCAGAAATCTCAGAATAGTTAAGTCCTTCAACCCTGTGAAGCAGGTAAACCTCCCTCTGTCGGACAGGCAGTGCATTTATTATCTCATTTAGCTTTTCATCCAGCTCATTGTATTCAATTTGAAGGTCAACAGAATTCTGAATAGAATCCTGTAGTGTTTTTACATACTCGATGAACTGAGATTCTTTTACTTTTTCCCGAATGATTGAAATCGCCGAATTATAAGCAATTGTGAAGATATAGTATTTGACAGATGAACCTTTTTCAACTTTCTTACGATTCAGCCATAGTTTAAGGAAAACATCCTGGGTAATATTTTCTGCCTCATCAGTAGTTTTAAGAATTGAAAAAGAGAACCTGAATAATCTATTGCTGTATTTCCTGTAAAGCTCATCAAAAGCAAGCATATTACCAGCACTGATCTCAATCATCAGTTCCTCATCTGAATATTTAGAATATGCTTTCATGAATTCGCAATGCCTGTTTCGAGAGAAACTAGTGTCTTCCCCAAAATATAAAACGAAATTATGAAATAATTTGGATTAACGGTAAAAAAATAAGTTCCAACCTTAGGAAAATTTCCAGTAAGCACCGGAATAAGACGGCACTTAGAAAAGGAGTTAAATGCTATTGGATCTGTCAAATATGGACAACATTGCAGGATCAAATTTGGTTTTCCTGCTATTTGGATAAGTAATCTATTCCGTTTTAAGATCCATATGATTTGAACCACCACTAAATACAGGTATCAGTTCAGGTTTCCCCCTGAGTGCAGCCTCCAGGCTTAATAAAGCCAGCGGCTCAATTACATTAAACCGGGCATTCCCTTTATCTCCGGCGGTCATAAAAAATCCTTTATTAAATTTACTTTTTAAAATATTATCACCGATAACTTCTGCCAGTTTCAGAAATGCCGGATCATTAGTAGCACGGTTCATCTCAAGCAATGCAAATATTGCATATGGATTTGAGTTATCTGTTACTATGTTCATCTGAGCTGTTTTGCCTGGTTCAGCTCCGGGATCGCCCAATTGCAAGCCTTTAAATATTGAGCTGACCACTTCCCATATTTCAGGATCACTGCTAAGCCTGTAAGCCCTGGCATATGAAAAAAGATATAATTCATCAGCCCTTGAAGGTTTTAAAACTCTTCCCTGAGGGCCGTAATAACCAGTGCGGGTGAATGCATAGTCCGTCAAATCGGTGCCATTTGCCCACATCGGACTAAAATTATTTTCTTTAGGATTGTAACCATATTTAGCATAAGCTTTAAGTCCTTCCACTGTCCACCTGAGAAATTCTTTCCCGTTATCTCCCAGTCGTTCAGCCAGTTCCAACTGCATAAGGGCAGGAACAGTGTACATTCCCCCGTTGAAGAGTGCCCATCCTTCAAGAGCCGCACCCGGGAAATCCTTGCCAAATTGATTCTCTGCCCGGTCTCCGTAGCTTGAAAAAGTAAGTAACCCGGTAAGCGGTCCATCCGGAGGTTGAACATGTCTTGTGGGTTTACTGAACTGATAAGCACCTAATCCGGTCGCAGGGTGTCTGGCCCTGACATATTGTTCTGCCAGCAGCTTTGACCATCTGAGCGAACCTTCTTCACCATTAAGTATAAACAACATGCCTCCTGCATAGATGAGGTCAGATCCGGTATTTAGAAAAGTCAGCCCGTCAGCCTCAAAGAAAGGTTCCTGTTGTTTAAATTCATTCCCCCAGAGTTTGCTCTCTTTTTTGCCGAATCCGCCATGACGGTTAAATTCCAGAGTCTCCCAATTCAGAACATGAGCAGTCCAGAAAGCTCTTATAAACCTGGCAGTAGCCTCATTGTCCACATCCCACATAAGCTCATAGAAAGGAAAAACATCCTTCAGTTCGTGTGAGTGAGAATTTGTACGCCAGGCATGCCCTATGGGCTTAAATGTCCGAAGGTCAATTAATTGATGGCCGCCCCACCGTAACAGCCCTGATTCACTTCTAAGCGAATCAAAATGAAACCTTATTGACTTTTCCGCAGCTATGCGGTACTTGTCTTTACCAGTTAAATTTGTCAATCCGACCAGGGTTCTGAAAAGATTCTGCTGACTGGCCAGATTGTGAATTATCCAATGGTTGGCAGCTCCTCCTTCTCCTCTGACACCCGGTTTACCATCATAAACATATTCAATCGGTTCCCCGGTATCTACATTTATCCCGTCAGCAAGCAAAGGTGTATTGTGACCGCTCCAGCGGTCGAGTCCTTTTTCAAGAACATTATCAGCAAATGTCTGCACAGCCTTAAGCCGTTCACTCTCCTTCGTTGATCTGCACGAAAAGCAACAGACAATAACAGTAATAACTGTGTAGAGTATTTTCCGATTTACCATATCTGAAACATTTAAACGATAAATATCATATTTTTTTCTATTGTTTATTCATGTTCCCGTTAACAAAAAGGTTCATCGCCTCAGATGATCCATACATTGTAAGACCATAAGTTTTGCCGGAACCCGGTGCAGTTTTCGGACCCTTCAGCAATCTCGCAAACTTTGCATCCCACGCCTTCTTAAGGATACGCAACTGTTCAGGATCATTGTTAAGCATAACACTGTTAACAACAGCCATGATCGTAACGCCGATCTGCCCGATTGGATTTGTTTCAGGGCATGAAGTATAACGCCAGTCACTTATATGGTCGTTCCAGGTATCATTATTCAGGAAATTGATCCCCCTGAGTACTGAATTTGGAATACGGTCATCGCCGGTTAGCCTGTAATAATAGCTTAATCCGTTCAACCTGATTGAATTAATGAAACCTGCCTCACCAACATGTGCGACAAGGCTCTTGTCTGTATTACCTACAGGCACACAGTAACAATGTCCCCAGGGAAGGCTGTAAAGCCATCCACCGCAGTTTGGATTTTGTTCAATCAGCGCATCGTCCGCTATGTGCCGCATTGCTTTAAGGCAGCGTTCAGAGGGATTGATCTTGTACTCACCTGCCAGAGCAAGCATGGTCCATCCGCTTTCCCTTCCGACATGACTTCGTCCTTTAAACTGGAAAATGCCATCTTCTGAAAGCTTCATAAGATTCTCCCCTATCCGGTTAATTGATTCTTTAACCCATGGGTCTCCTGTCAGAAGATAGTATTGTGCCATGCCAAGGGTAAATATATGACCCAGGTTAAAAGGATCCAGGCACAGATAGGGATTTGGATTTCCGCTTCCGATATCTCTTGCCACATAGAGTTCCTTTATTTTTTCAACCGGATGAAAGCCTCCTACATGACCGATACTATGTTCATGCATCATACCTGGTCTGGACGGATATGCCTTTGATTCCCAGCGAGCAAAATATTTCTTAAGTTCCGTATTGACGAAATGTACAATATCCACCTCGCTCAGATGGCGGGCTGTCTGTTCACCAACGTAGAAATATTTCGGATCTCCTGTTCTGGCAAATTGTGTAAGTATATGAAGCGGAGTGTCGTACTCGTGGTTACCCCAGTTGACACCCCTTTCACCCCACCAGTCACCCCAGTTCATAGCACCATAATCGCGCTGTTCGCGGATCGATCGGCAATACCCTTCGAACTGATTATCGGCCCAGGTGTCATATTCAGCCATTCCTTCGCTGCCTGCAGGAGCAACGTAGCCCCATTCACCTGTAGCGATAGCCTGGGTAGGATCAGCTGCTGCCACCAGACCCATGTTAACAGATCTGGCAAGACTTTCGCCTTTACCTGAAAGATCCACCCATACCTGCCAGCGGCGTGATTGTCCTTCCCTTAACCGGTACGAATTGCCTTCGAACAGGTAATCATGCTTATACCAGGGTTCCATGTGTGCAAAAGTACCCTCTTTAAAATTCGGGAAAAGTCCAAGCTTTACGACTTTCTGATCAACCTCAAGGCTCTTCGGCCATTGCTGCCAGAAATCACGAAGAGTAATCGCAACAGTCCCTTTGCCGTCATTAATCTCCATCCAGCCTGGAGCTTTTTCACCCTCCCCCTGAGCTCCTTCAATTCGATAATTCTCATCATCAACCTGGAATAACCTGACTGGCGAACCTGAAAACGCTGAACCAATCCATCCGGGAGTGCCGCCAATTGAGGCAGAACGTATTGGATTAAGAGGGATGAACTCAAGACTCAGGTCGTTGATATACTGGATCATATCATTGTCCGCATTGATAAGGATCTGTGGTTCAAGGTAAAATCGGGATAAACCGGCATAAACCGAAGCCCGCATACGAAAATCAACCACTCTCTGCTTTTCAGGTGTCCTGAATGATCCTGTAAGCAGCAATGTTGATCGTAATTTACTGTTCGTCTCTACTTTTGCCGATTCAACCACACCTTCGCATCGCTTACCCAGCCTGTCTGTCAAAACCAGTTTAACGTCAAAGCGATTTGAAACCCGCAGCAATGCACCCGGAACAGTTGATAGCCGAACAATACCGGATGATGCTGAAGTTACTTTTCCCTGGAGTGTCTTTACAGGATTTGAGGGTTGGGCCTCCTTTGTTTTCGGATCCCATACCAACCGGTAATGATCTGTAGCATTTCCCTGTGGCTTAACCTGAAAATCAAGCAATACCCACCGTACACTTCCATCCTTCCAGCGGGCCAGGACCTCATTCTGGCAGGGAACCGGCTTATTGTTCATGTCCAGCAGGACAAACCTGCTGCCCGAAGGCGCAGCTCCTTCGGCAAGAGGAATGCCTCCCGTCACCGGACGAAGCAGGTCGAGACCTGCAGTTTCTTTAACGCTTATATCTGCGTACTGCTGAGGTGAATCAGGTGCTGAGACAGGAGAAGGTGTAATTCCGGTCGAAGAAATCCACAAGACCAGGATACCTGTAAGTGACAGAAAGACATGCTTTTTCATGGTTTTCTCCCCTTGCTATGGTTGTACTACAATGGAATTCTGTGTGAATTTAATACCACGATCCCTGAAAACCAGTGTATCATTGATCTGATGTGTATAAGTTCCATCATCATAGGTGTATGAGAGATACATAGACTGCCATGTAAGTCCGGTCCATTGTTCATTGCTGTTTGCAATATCATAATATTGTCCTGTACCGGTAACAGCATATGGAAATCCGGGTCTGGGATTGATTGTTATGGCTCCGGGAGTCCCTTTGTCATTTGCAAATTCGATCACCATTGAGTAATCGGCACCTATCTGATTACCAATACCATTTGTAATGACCTTTTTCCTGCCTGTTGTGGACAGTTTTATTAATGCGCCCTTTTCAATGTATTTGGTACGGAAGATAATTGTATCATCCTCTGAAGTTGAGTTATCTACCCTGATATCCCGCCCTCTGTGAAGCCATGTACCGTGATAAGGATTAACATAATTAATCCCGAACATTACCCAGTATTTAGGACTTTTATTAGAAACCCAGTTACCGACAATCCTTGGATCCGGATTCGATATTGCAGCCTGCCCGCTCAGAACACTGTCGGCCGTTGTATCTGTAATTTTTAGTGGTATGACGTAACGTCCTGTTATGGAAAGCGTATCATTAAAAAACAGATCTGTCAGCTGGACACGGATCATACCATTAAAGTCACCTTTGGGTATCGTAACCGTACCAACAGGGTTCAGGGTATAATAACCTTCAGGAAGAGGTTCAATTTTCTGATCTTCAGTATATAATTGCGGTGATGTCATGGTATATACTCCGGCAGTAAGAGTATTATCAACAACGAAATCAACGCTCCAGTCCCGGGTGTTCTTATACATGCCACCAATACTGACTCCAATATCAAATTTGAATTCCTTATCAAGCGAGTTATCTATTCTGTCCTCTCCAAGAGATAGCGTCCGGACAGGAAGCTGATATGGAAAATAAACTGCATTATAATCATAATCAGGAAAGCTGATAGGCTGGTTTTCACAAGCCGCAATCCCAATGATAAAAATTATTAAAATAAATATCCTTTTCATCATAATATAATTTAAATTTTAATTGTTTGATGGAACCCACATGTTGATAACTTTATATATATAAATTTTTGTATTGGTATGCCATGTGGGTTTCATAATCGTATATTTTCAGATTTATTACTACCAGCCGTTATTTTGATCAATGCTATACTTAAGTGTCTCATTATACGGGATCGGACCATAGATCATGTAGTTGGCATATAACCTGTTTTCAACAGGCTCATAGCTGAATGAGTATGTAGTTTCGCTCTGAGTAATATAAGCACCATTTACCGCCGTTTGCATAGCCGCAATATCATTCCACCGTCGTATGTCCCAGAATCTGAATCCTTCAAAGCAAAGTTCAATCCTGCGTTCATTGCGAATGAGTTCTCTTAAGCCTGCAGCATCGGTAATTGAGGCAAGATAAGCATCAGGCTGAGTTATCCCGGCACGAATCCTTAAATCTCCTATTTTTGTCCTGGCTGTAAAACCATATCCGTTGGGATCTCCGTCAGGTCCCCAGGCTTCATTGGCAGCCTCACAAAAATTAAGAAGGAGTTCTGTCATTCTTGCCAGAGTATATGTATGGGCAGTGCTGACCTGAGAACCTGATTTAAGGTTTACCCCGGGGGCCATAAATTTTTTCAGATAGTACCCTGTTCGCGTTGAAGATGCCAGAACATTTATCCCGTCCTGGGAAGCACCGATGTAAGTGAAAATATCGCTTTTAAACTTCAGACCATTATAGATAATATAGTCCCCTAACCTTGTATCACGGTTTGCATACGGATTATCCTGATCAAATGTACTTGAGTCATGATTTATCGGATATCCGTTCTTCATGGGAAAAGCGTCAACCAGATTCTGGGAAGGATTGGTATTTCCTGCTCCGAAAAGTGATGGAGGAAAATTATTTGTTTCCCATGAGCGTATTGAGCGCTGGGCGCGGTTCCAGATAATTTCTTTATTTCTTACATCTGTATAAAAGGTCTTACCTGTGGCAAGTAGTTCTCCAAGGTTCTTCAATAAAGGGCCTGCTGTTTCGGCGGCCGCTGCCCAGGAAACAGCATTGGACTCAGCAAAAGCAGGGCTTGCTGCAAGTAAGGCAATCCTGGATTTCAATACCACTGCAGCATTCCCCGTGATACGGTTTTCAAACCTGACACCCATAGTTGCATTCCAGTCTGCCTTGCCCGTACTGTCTGCATATGTTGCGGGAAGGTTGGCAATAGCAATGTCGAGGTCTGACATAATGTTACTTACACACTCTGCAAAAGTATTTCTTGGAACCTCCCAGTCATCTGTAGTCGAAATAATATTATCAATTACCGGGAATCCCAACAACCTGCCATCACTTGTTTTTCCTGAATAATACTGGAGCAGTTGCCATTTATACCATGCCCTGAGTGCATGAGCTTCACCTTTTAATCTTTTTTTATGAAGAACGTCTCTTCTGGCATTAACTTCCTGAGTGTTCCTTACGTCTACAGAATATTTCACTGATTCGTAAACTGTGAGGAATTTATTAATATAAAATATTTGCATATAAGCATTGTTCCATGGAGATCCCGGGAAGAACTGACTGCTCCATTCCCCGGTTGCCATGCGCTTATATTGGGAATCATCCAGGTTTGTTACAGCATCATCGGTGGCAATATCAAAATAGAAATAGTTATCATTCGGCAATCCGTTGTAAGCAGTCATCAGGAGTCCTTCAGCATACGTGGCATTTCCATAGATATCACTTTCATAAAGGTCATTGTATCTTCCGGGTTCAAGATACTTCTCGCACGAAAAGAGACCCAGACTTGAAATCAGCAGGATTATAATTATATATTTTTTCATCTTATTTTATTTTTCAGGAGTTAAAATAATAAGCTTAATCCAATTGAGAAGGATCTCATTTGTGGTTCTGAGCCGACATTTAATTGCATCTTATCTTTTGTTTTCGAGATCATGGCCAGATTAGTGCCCCTCAGAAAGAAGCGCGCTTCCTGTAAACCTGCAAAATCCCTTCCGGGAAGAGAGTAAGTCAGCTGAGCAAGGCGCAGGTTAAACCAGTTCGTTTCATATAACCAGAATGTTGAGTTACGGAAATTATTTGCATTTGAGCTGGATGATAACCTGGGATAGGTTGCTGTACTTGCAGTTCCCTGAGTCCAGCGATCAAGTACCACCTTTGAATATTTTCTGTCACCATAAACCCAGTAATAAGAATTGTTAAAAAAACTTTCCTCACCATTCTGTCCTGTACCAAGGGCAAACAGCTCAAATGCTTTATATTTAAGCTTCAGATTAAGACCTATTTCCATTCTGGCCCGTGAATTGCCGATAATTGTCTGGTCGGTATCATCAATTTTACCATCCATATTCAGGTCCTGGTATTTAATATCTCCAGGCTGAACCGATCCAAAAGTCTGAACTGCATTATAATTTTGAATCTCCGCCTGATTTTCGAACAATCCAAGAGCAACCAGGCCGAAAATGGCATCAGTAGCTTTACCTGTTATTTTTCTGTAAGGTTCTTCATAGTTTAATTCATTGGTGGCAAGAACTTTGGGAACTGAATAAACGAGATTGCCACCAATGCTTACAGCCAGATCTCCGAAACTGGTGTTATAATTTATCCCTAATTCCACACCTTTGGTTTCATAGCTTCCATAATTTTCATAGGGCAGATTGCCAAAAAATCCCGGAAGTGCATTTGTTCTCCGTGTAATTGCATCATAATATTTATTATAAAAATAAGATCCCTCAACTCCAAGTTTGTAATCAAAGAGCATGGATTCAAAACCCAGGCTATAGTTAAGGATTTTCTCCCAGCCCAGGTCAGGATTGCCAACAAGGAGGTTTCTTCCTGGATTGCTGTATGTGCCCTGAGAATAGGAAAAAGTGCTTCCGGATGTATAATAGTCCCTTCCCAGTTTATAGTTCACACTTTCATCGGTATGGTTAAGAGCCCAGCTTGCCCTCACTTTCAAATAGTCAAGCAGGGAAACATTCTGCATAAAATCCTCCTCGGTCATGATCCATCCGAGACCAAACCCGGGTGAAAAAGCCCATCTTTGTGCTTCAAACAGCTTTACTGACCCTGCATATACTCCGGTCAGTTCTGCAATATATTTTTTCCTGAACATATAATTTGTACGGACTCCGAAATGGAGGTGTTTGGCCGGTTGAAGGACAGCCTCAACAAAGTACTGATCACTGTATGCCAGGGCAACAGCGTTAATTTCATGCTCTCCGAAGGTCCTGTTATAATCAAGAGTGCCAAAAAGCCCGAATCTCCGGTAGTAATAAGCATCTGAAACGGTTCGTGAAGCAACTTTCACATCAGTTTTATACTTATCCCAGGATTCGATTGAACCTACATCATAAACAGGATTGTAAACCGCATAACTGTTAAGAATATCTTCTATATACTGGTTATACATATCAAATGAAAAATAAGCTTTAGCCTTCAATCCCTCAGTTATGGAACTTAGGTCAAACTCAAGGCCGGATGTCATTTCCAGTAGTCTGCTTGTAGTACTCCGATTTCCGTTTTTGGTCAGTTCACCATAAATATTGGTCTGAAATTCAGAAGTGCCCCCGAAAATATAGTTTTCGTTTATAGGTTTTGCTATCCTTGCCAGAGCAGGGTCATTGAGAAGATTCAAAGGAATAAGCACAGGGTAATAGTCGGGATGTAAAGTCGATGCAAGGACCCAGAAATCGTTGGCCGTGGTAGTATAGCGCGGACCTTTTGCGATATTGAAGATGACCGAAGCGTCGTAAATAAGCTTGATTGCTTCGGTTATTTCATAATTAATATTACCACGCAAGCTTAACCGGTCAGTTTTTTCATCAGCACCCTCACCTATTTTAAGAAGGCTGCTGGACCGATCCCATCCTAAATCAACAAAAAACTGTGCTATTTCATTTCCTCCACTGACTTCACCGTTTATACTGTGATATCCTGCCCAGTCTTTAAGGTAAGTTGAATTATAATAATCTTCATCAGGAAATTGAATGGGATCAGTACCGCTCCTGGTATTTGATATCTGGTCAGGTGTATATTTCGCTGCCAGACCATCATTATCAAGAGCCTCATTGAATAATTCCATATAATCCGCTGCAGGGAGATACTCCGGATAACTTATAGGTCTGTCCGCTCCTGTCTCCGCATTGAACCTTATTGTTTTCTTCATCGGTTCTCCGCGTTTGGTAGTAATGAAAACTATTCCGTTTGTTGCCTGAGAACCATATAACAGAGCCGTCGACATATCTTTAAGAACTGAAATTTGCTCAATGTCATTAATATTCATCAGGTTGGCAATCGGCCTGGCTATACCGTCAATTACATACATCGGACTTCCGATTCCTCTGATATTGGATGAACCAAATAATCCCGGAACCCTCCCATTAATGATGCCATTAACACTTCCCTGCCGGTCATACAACAATATTTCCTTCGGATCCAGTGTAGTTATTGCACCGGTAACCTGACGTTTTTTCAGGATTCCGAAAGGAATATCAACTCCATCCTTTTTACCCATATGAAACGGCATTTTTGTTAAAACCACGCTTTCCATCCCTGATGCAGGGTAATATGCAACTATTTGTGATTCAAAACCATCAGCCTGAATTAATACGGATACCTTGCCGGCTGTCTTAATGATGAATTCCCCTTTTTCATTTGTAAGAGCCGGCTTTCCATCTTCTCCGATAATGACAGTGGCACCTGAAAGGGGATTGCCGCTTTCATCTTTGACGACAATAGTCTTAAAATCCTGAGCGAACGAAGATACCCCGAAAAGTAAATTCAGACTCAGGAGTGTGATAATGATCTTAAAGTATTTCATGATTATCTTTTTTGTAATTAAAATTGCTATGTCCCGGTCTGAATTCTATTGCCATCCCGCATTCTGATACATTTCTTTATACAGGAATACTATATCTTTTGGAAGTGGCAGCCAGTAGTGTTTTGGATCTTCGAATACTTTTGTGATGTAAAGAGATCTCGTAAAAGAGGTCCAGTCATAATCAAAATTAAGATCAATGATCTGCTTATTTTCCGGCAGATGAGCTATGTACCACCTGCGTATGTCGAACCAGTAATGACTTTCAAAACACAATTCAACGGATCTTTCATTCCATACCAGTTCCATGAAGCTATCGTATCCGATGGCAGCTGATGTAACGGGTGGCATACCAGCTCTGGCGCGAATCACATTGATCGCATCCACAGCTGTAAACCCGGAGCCGGGCACACTGCCATCCGGTCCGTAGGCCGCAGTAACTGCTTCAGCATAATCAAGGTAAACCTCCGCAAGCCGCATACGGGGACTAATGAACCGGAAGTTGTTCCATAACCGATCATAATTATTTACTCCCGACGGCCAGTATTTTTTAACGAGGTAGGGTAACGGAGCCTGTCCTGTTGCAGATTTATCACTCGTAGGAGCACCGTCCCATAATCTGCAGTATGCGTTAACATGATTGCCCCATCTATCCCTGTCAACCAGAATACTCATGCGGAAACGGGGATCCCTGTTATCCCAGCGTTTTGTGGGATCGTTATCATATTCGGGCTTGTATCTTGTACCATCGGCCATCTCAAACCGGTCAACAAACAACTGATTGACGCCATGGCAATATTCCGTTCCACCAAAACTGGATGGAACATAAATTCTCCGGATATGACTGGAAAACCTGCCGCTACCAGTGTTTCTTTCAACCCTTTGCAAAATGGTTTCAGTTGTCCATGGCATTGTACCGTCAACTTTGTAGTACATGTCGGTATATTTGTTAAAGGGTACTAATTTATAGACTCCCTTGTTTGCCAGTTTAATGACCTCCCAGCCGGCAGCAGCTGCCCTCTCGCACAACGCTGTATTATAGGTGTAATCATTGCCTGATGCATGGTTCATCAAAGGGCTCGCAGCATAAAGAAGATGTTTCTGCTTGTATGCCAGAGCTGCACCCACTGTTATCCTTCCTGCATTGGCACCTATAATTTGCCCGCCGACAACAGTCGAATCCCAGTCTTCGGGGAGAAGAAGAATAGCTCGGTCATAATCCGATATAATTTTTTCTGTACACTCCTGATATGTGATCCTTGGCATTCTTAACTCATCGGTTGCTGAAAATACCGTATCAATATATGGCATCCCGCCCCAGCAGGAAATGATTTCCCCATGAAAGAATCCCCTGAAAAAATAGGCCTGCCCTGCGATCAGATTTTTTTCTTCCGGTGTGGCTTCTGATAAAAGACTCAGATTCCGAATTGCCATATTGCTTCTTCGTATCCCCCTCCATCCGGATGTCCAGATACCGCAGTTTTTATCAACATCTGTTGTTCCGTAACCATATGTCTGCCTGAAGTTCAGCATAAGAGATGAATTACTTGGCCCGACAATTGACCAGTAATTACCCATAACTGAAGTATATGCATTAGTGCCTCCAGGACGATCAATAACATCACCTCCCATGTTCAGATCGTTCCACAGGTATGTCTGCGGAAAATCTATTATTTCAGGATAAATTGGGTCCAGAAAACCCTGAAAATCAATGTACGTCCCGAAAATATCTTCTTCACTCACCGCTGCTTCGGGTGTTCTTTCAAGATAATCCTCGCATGAAGAAAAAAGCAAGATCCCTGTCAGAATATATAATAATTGTTTAATCGTTCTCATAGCTAGTCTGTTTTTAATTTATCGTCTGTCTTCATCTGAAATTCAAACTTATCCCGAAAGTGTATCTTTTCAGTACCGGATAGGTCAATCTCCCGTCAGTTGTGGAAGGTCCGTTAAAATCAAGGTCCTCATACATTTTTGACCACAGGAAGAGATTATTACCACTCAATGTCAGACGGAAGTTGGAAAGTCCCATTTTTCTTACCCAGTCGCCATCAACTACATAAGATATCTCTGCGCCTTCGAGTCTCAGATAGGATCTTGGGGTACTGACATACCCGCCTGTTCCGGTGGTAGATACCCTGAGATGAGGAGACTCAGCACCTTCCATGTTGCCATTTTCCGGCGACCATCTCCGGTCAAGGTCCCAGGGATATAAAATAGACAGGGAGTTGGAAAATGCGCCGGTATACTGGCCTGTACTGCCTTCTATATTATAAACACCATAAAATCTCAGATGAGCGGTTAAGTTCTTCCACCCGATACCCACAGCCGGAGAATAAGTATATTGTGGTCTGGCAGGATATCCATAAGGTACCTGATCGTTTGAATCAATAACTCCGTCAGCGTTATAATCAAGGCGGGCAAAATCCCCGGGCAACAGGTTTGTATTGGTGGTTCCGCCAACCCTGTTATATACGTCATTCCAGGTGGCCAGGACACTATGTTCATTCTGATTAAGTGTGACCCTGGGCTGATCGATCTGATACCCTGCTTTTTTCTGGTAGGCTGGCAGGAGCGGAGCGTCTCCCCCTTCAATAATTTTGTCCTTGGAATATGCCCATGCAAATGTAGCCCAATAGTTGAAACCCCTGGCAGTGGTTCTTGCAAATTTTCCTTCAAACTCCCACCCGTGTACATCAACTTCACCTACGTTTGCTGAAACCGGACTTGCACCATAATAACTGGGAACCGGTCTTGATGCACCGGTAAGAAAAATATCAGTTCTGTTTTCCGTAAAATAGTCAAAAGTTACCAGGAAAAGATTATCAAAAAATCCTGCTTCAATGCCAAGATCTCTTTTATGTGCGGTTTCCCAGTGAATATCTTCATTGGGGATAACTCCTTCATAACGGAAAGGATAGGAATTTTGAATATACGGTGCACCGAAACGGTAAAGTGTTTCAGAGGAGGGTGAAGTGGTAATTGGGTAAACTATCCAGCTTCCGGTATAAAGCCACCTTTCAATGCCTTCATCACTTCCCACTTTACCATCCGAATAGCGGAATTTAAGATTATTTACATAAGGCTTAAGGATTCCGAAAAAAGGTTCATTTGATGCGATCCAGCCGAAAGCCATTGAAGGAAAGAACCCAAACCGGTACGCATTTGAGAATTTCTCGGATCCATTGTAAGCCGCATTTAATTCCAGCAGGTACCGGTTATCAAAGTCGTACGTAACACGACCTACCCAGTCTTCCCTGTAACTTGTAAATGCCGATCCGCTGGCGGATTCCTGCCTGCTTACCAGTGCAAGGCCGGTTACACTGTGCTTACCAAAATCCCTGCCATAATTAAGTGAAAACTGGTAGTATAAAGACCTGAATACACTTGCCGTCTGGGCAGTTTCATTGGAATAGGAATCAGGAAGCTGAACCCAGTCATATCCTGAAGAACCTGCTCCGGTCACGTTCCACACAACATAATCGGGGTCATTTTCAAGTGCCCGGATCTCAGCCTCCGTCATATCTGGCTCCAAGGCATCAACGATATCCGGACTTATCCATTTTGAAACAGGAGGGTCACCATCAACATTCGGACCAATGGTCCTCATCCGGTTATCAAATGATACTTTAGCGCTGGCTGAAAGTCCTTTTGTGATAAAATCCAGTTTCTGTTCAATCAGAAAATCCGTATTCACATCCGTTCCCTTCGCAAGAGAGTATCCGTTATAATTAAATTCAAGGATCCCGTTTGTAAGAGATGCAAAAGAGAGCCGGTTTGCCCATGTACCATCTGAATATTTTACAGGCCAGACATCAGGAGGCATCTGGTACATTGTATACCATGCACTCCATTTTGAGCCCTGCGGTTTTTTCTGGATAAAATGACTTCCAGACAGATTTGCCGAAAACCTGGTGGTGGGTGTAATATCAAAATCAAGATTGCTTCTGAAATTGATACGGTCAAATTCAAAGCTGGGGTCATAACCCTGACCCCTGTCTTTGATATTCAGGATATCCCCTTCATGTAAATATGCCAGTGAACCGTAATATTTTACCAGCTTCGTACCTCCGCTGACACTCATATTCACATTCTGGTCCAGCGAAAAGTTTCTGGTGAACTCATCCTGCCAGCTGACATCCGGGAGATATTCAGGATATGTATGATCCCTGAACATTTCGAGTCGTCTCCAGGGAGTAATTGAAGACCAGCCGCTTTCAGTGATCGGAAGTTCATTTATTATTGCATAATTCTTATTCAGGTTAGCTATATACGAATTTGCCAGGTGAGGAACTTTTGATATACTTTTTGCCGTAGTTGAAGCATCAAAGCTCAGCTTAGCCCTTCCTTCCTTCCCGCGGTAGGTGGTAATCAGTATCACTCCGTTTGCGCCTTTAACTCCAAAAACCGAAGTGGCTGAAGCATCTTTTAAAAGGGATATTCTTTCAATCTCGTACGGATTTATATTATTGAGAGGCCGTTCAACCCCATCAACAAGGACCAGAGGTGATGACGCGTTCCATGTCTTTTGGCCGCGTATGAACATCTGGCTGTAATTACCGTCTGTCCTTCCCTGGGCATCATTAACCGGACCATAATCCACTCCGCCCGGAATACCTGTCGACTGAAGGCTTATCAGCCCCGGCAGAACCCCATTAATAGCAGTTCCCAGGTCACCACCCTGTGCCTGTTGTCTTAACGATTCACCTGTCGCCTGGGAAATTGCTCCTACAACACTCTCCTTTTTCTGTGTCCCGTATCCGACAACAACAACTTCCTGCATCAGTGTAACCTCAAGGGCGAGTGCCACATTCACCGGAGTACCTGGTGTTGCAAGCACTTCCTGAGTAGTATACCCGATAAAGGAGATCTGGAGTGTAACCTGCTGCCTGCTGGAAACAGGAATCGAAAAGTTACCGTTTATATCTGTAAGAGTTCCCACAGCTGTTCCTTTTACCAGGACCGTAACACCAATTTGTGGTTCTCCATTTGCAGCATCCGTAACTTTTCCGGTCAGATTAGCCTGCTGTATGCTACCTTCATCATCGGGAGGAATAGCACCCGTAGTGTAAGACGTCATTGAGCATACAAGAAATAAGATGCACAATTTTGTCATAATCAGTGGTGTATGCCACAGTCTCCTGACAAAATCCAATCGCTTTTCATAATTTTTTTTCATGCAGATAAAAAATTAAACATTAATATTTAGGCTGATTTAATGGATAAATCATTCAGAAAACAATAGTTTATTGACCTAAACTGGGCAGTCAGGTTAACAATAAATTGAACTAATTTGAATACCTGGTCAGGCGTACTCGTTAGTTTTAGGTCAACCGGTTATCTGAAGCAATTTAGTGAAAAGTTTTTAAACTATCAACTACAAGAAGAAATATTAAGTTTTTTACAGATGATAATTATCAGATCTTATCATACATCACTGCCATTGCTATAAGTGGATTGTGTCCCAGGTAGTCAATACAGGGCATATTACGTTTTCTCTGTGGTTTCCGTTGTACTTCAGAAGGACTTCCTCCAAAAGGATGATAAAACTCCCAGATGTTTCCGGTGATCTCAAACTGCCTGGCAGAGTCATCCAGTGCTTTCCCGAGAAGAATTTTTGCAGCATCTTTTCTTCCGTAGTTCAGGCATCCGCGTGCGACCCAATAGGTAATACTGTTCCATGCCGGACCTCGCCACATTCTCAGTTCAAACCTGGGATCCCTTGTCCCTACAGTAGAAATTGGATGCTCAGTGAGGAAATGAGAAGGATTCAGAATATATAAATCTATAAGTTTATCTGCCTGTTCCTTAGTGGCCGCCCCTGTTATAAGAGGCCACAAATTCTCATATGCCATACACCTGAGCGACCTGTCCTTAATAGCTGTAATATCATAAAACATTGCATCATCTGATGAATAAAGCTGATTCTGAATAAATTTCAGTAATTCACCTTCCCTCTTCCTGTAGAAATCAGAACCTACCCCTAATTCAGCTGCCCACAGAGCTGCATAATGATACAACTGGTAAACATGGCAGGTTGCATCTATAAATGCTCCATTTGCAATACTTTTATTATCGAAACGTATTCCTTCATCAACTCCACTTTCCCATCTCCCCATCAGAATGTCGGCATAAAAAAATCCTTCTCCGGTACATTTCCTGCAATTTTCAAACCAGGTAATCTGCCGGATCAGTGCACTGAAAAAAACAGGTAATTTTGATTTGTCAGATGTAAGATCAAAATAATCCTGGACTGCAACAACCCATAAAGGGGGAAATCCCTTGTTTTTTTTCCAGCTGGCTGAATCTCCTTTTGAAGACCATGAGGGCATACTGATCACGCCCGGAATAATTCCGTCCGGTTCCTGGTTCTTAACATTATTAAGTAATTGATGTAATGCATGTTCAGGATAATAATTCATTACATCCAGACTTTGATGTGTTATATCCACATGTCCGAATGCCGGACCATCAGTGTAGCCAGGACCAATTTCTTCCCATTCATAATCAAATGGATACATAGCAGGATGAGTGCTTTTCCTGTGTAACTCAGCAACATATATCAGCATTGAACGCCAACCTGGTTTTCCTGTCTGACCTGCACCCTTAATTAGTTTATTCCAGCCATCATTTATTTGGGAAACTTTTTTATCCTCCCCCACAGCAAAAAAACCGGATGAAGTATTGCACCCTGAAATTACATTTATGAATATGATAATTCCAATAAGGAAGCTGAATTTCAGAAATTTATTCCTGGAAATACACTTAAAAAAATTCTTTTTCAGCGATGAATTGGAGCCAGAACAGGATTGTATCATCGTTTGGACTATTTATGGTTTATTATGTAAGACTTAAGTTGCTGATCCTTTAAAACTTGTCAATCCGGAAGTGGCCGTAAAGTCCTGGAATATTCATTTATTTATTGAATGATTCATCTGCTTTATATTTTCAAGGGGAGTATTGTAGGGTAAGATACCCGTGCCAATAATAACATTCTTATATTTTTCGAATTTTTTAAGAAAATATTCTAAAAACTTTGATATGGACACATTATTCCCGTTGCATATAATTGACGGATCAATGTTGATCCTGAATGCGAAATTCTCATATTCCATCAGCATCTTCTCTTTAATATCATCGTCAACATTGAAATCCAGGAGAAATGAATTCGCACCTGTGATGGAAAGATATTTCATCAGCAACCAGGAGTTCCCCCCAAGTATTAGCGGTCTGTAAGAAATATTCTGATCTCTCACGTAATCAAACAGTTCCTTATGAAATGGAAAAACCAGGTCCCTGTAGATTTCGGGAGAAATAAGCGGTGGAGATGCAAATGAATCGAAAACAACCACTTCAATATGATTCTGTATAATCCCTTTCAGGTATATCTTAATTGTTTCTGTACAGTATCTTAAAAGATCAAAAACTCTGTCACTGTGCAATACACAATCAACAAGCAACTTATCACTGGAGTATATTTTAGATGCCATTGAGAACGGACCGGAGATCCCGCATCTTACATAAACTTTTGAGCTATATTTATTTATAATGGCTTTCGCAGCATCAATAAATAAGTCCATCCTACCGGAAGGTTTCTCTATTCTCTTTAACAGTGCAACTTCTTCAGGGGTATTTATAAGAGGTATTTCTATTTCCGGCATATAATGGTCTTTTCTGGTTACCATTGCGCCAACAGCCTCTGCTTCTATATTGTAGATATCAAATGCTGAAGTAACAATTTTCAGATCCAGCTTATCAATCTCATACTCAAGAGCAATAATAATTTCGTCTGTATTTTGTGCAAAATCAGACGGATTGCACCCTGCAAGTTTAGCTTTTAAATCATAAATAGCCGGACAAAATATGGGTTTGTCATTAACATTGTTTATTGTGTCGATCAGTGTAGTTTGGATTGGATTCATTTCCCAACACTACATTTCAATATCGGATTCACCCAGTTTCAACGGATATTTACCGTATTCACGGACCAGTTTTACAATGTAGTCATAAATAAGTCCGGAGACATCACTTGAGACTGAATGATCAGACTGGAAAATGAATCCTCCTCCTTTGGCTGCGTTGAGTTTACGCAGGATATCTTTTTTAATCAGATCTTTGTTTCCGGTTTCCCAAACCTGAATGTTATTATTACCACAATAACCTATTTTACTGCCATACTTTTTCTTAAGTTCAACTGCATCCAGCCCGGCCTTTACTTCCAGAGGATTATATGAATCGAGCCCTATTTCAATAAAATCATCAAAAATCTTCAGGACATTTCCACAGCCGTGATAAATAACAGGCAGGTTATTTTTATGACATTCCCTGATCATCGCCTTTACCCATGGTTTGAAGTATTCCCTCCAGTATTCCGGTGCAAAGAGCATATCCTCTTTGTAAGCAACATCGCCCCAGATCACGAATCCGTCAAGCAGTCCGCCGGCAGCAGCAATCTGGGCTTTGGCACAATCCAGATAAAACTGACCCATCTTATTTATGCATGCCCCAAGCTGGTCGGGATACATACCCATCCAGAATAGGGTATTCTCCTGCCCGACAAGACGTGTCAGACATTCTGCAGGTTCCAGGGTGCTTCCATAAACAGGGAAGTTTGGATATAAAGATTTTACAGTTTCAACCCATGCCGGTGAATTTCGTGTAAATCCGTCACCCACACCGGCGATCTGATTGTCACCGGCCTCATAGTATCGGCGGTTGTCGTAAGGATCATCGAACTCAAATGCTTCCAGTTTTTGTATAGTATCCACATCAAAAGCAAGCCATTCCGGCATCGGGAAAGCATATTTCTTTCGTATTGTTGCGCCAAAACCGGTTTTTACAACGATTTCATCCTGGTTCTCCCGGATGGTTTCGAATGAACGGATTTTGGGATCCAGATTGGGATTTGTTACGATCCAGTCAAGTTCATAATATTTGTAGGGATCTGCATCGTCGGGCAGATTGAGCTCTTTTCGCCAACGCCTGATAAACCCCCCCCAGAAGAAGTCACTGATTGGTACCTGGTCAGGTTCCTCATGGTGTAAAGCCTTATTCATGCGCTCCAATTTTGCCTTACAAATGGATGTTCGTTCCATTTTACTCAGATTAGTAAATTAACAAATCTTTATCAGTCAATCCAGGTGAAATACCTCTTCCATATCGGCCCACCATTCCCCATTAGCTCTGGTGGGCAATGGTTTTTGCATTGGCATCATTACATCCCACCATTCCTGAGTCTTAGGATCAGCAGCCATTTTTGCCATGTCAGCAGCGAAATTGTTACCCGTATATTCCATATAGGCAAACAGCAAGCCATCTTTATGATAAATTGAATAATTACTGATATTGCAAGCCTTGATCATTTTCAACACTTCCGGCCATACAGCGCCATGATATTTTTTGTATTCTTCAAACTTCTCCGGGTCAACCCCGATAATTTGTCCAAAACGTTTCATATTTTCAAGTTTTATAGATTAATATTTAATGAGTATCGGTAATCAAGAATAATTTGACAATAACTTTCACTGTTTTTTACCCCCTTCCCAACCTTCCCCCTATACGGGGGAAGGAGCCGAAAATTTAAGCTTTTCCCCCTTATGAAAATCCGGCATAAGCAGCCATTTCATGATATATTGAATTGCTTTACAGCCTCAAACATTGCGATTACATTCTGAGGAGGGACATCGGGGAGAATGTTATGAACAGTATTAAAGACATAACCGCCTCCCCGGGAAAATATCTCCATCCTTTCAAAAACCTGATCACGAATCTGTTCAG
>Ga0105101_10000108_pt1 | contig 31062 bp, 34 predicted proteins | sample PPLLak21cMay2015_2_FD_87037 | JGI IMG/M metagenome (GOLD analysis project Ga0105101, IMG submission 87037) | Freshwater sediment microbial communities from Prairie Pothole Lake near Jamestown, North Dakota, USA - PPLs Lake P8 Core (1) Depth... | ecosystem: Environmental > Aquatic > Freshwater >... | reverse complement strand
GCGTGCTGTTGCGTCGTCGTGAGTATCGCGCCCGTGTGCGACTTGGTGCTGGGGCATGTCGGCATTAACCCGGCGCGCATCGGCGTGCTTAAGATCCTGAAGCTCAGGGGTGCGGACCTGGAACTGGTGAATACGCGCGAGGTCGGGGGTGAACCCGTCGCGGATATCCGTGTGCGCGCATCAAAGTTGCGTGGCATCCGGATTCCGGAAGACCAGGTGCCGCTCGCCATCGACGAATTCCCGGCGCTGTTCATCGCCGCCGCCTGCGCCGCCGGCGAGACCGTGCTGACCGGCGCGCACGAATTGCGGGTGAAGGAGTCGGACCGTATTGCGGTCATGGCGCAGGGACTGAAACAACTCGGCATCGATGCCCGCGAGACCCCGGATGGAATCATTATTAAAGGTGGACGCCTGCAGGGCGGCGCGATCGAGAGTCACAGTGATCACCGCATCGCCATGGCGTTCGCCATGGCCGGGCTGGTTGCCACAGGCACTATTAAGGTGCGCGACTGCAAGAATGTGGATACCTCGTTTCCTGGCTTTGTCGCCCTCGCGGCACAGGCCGGCCTGTCCGTTCGAGTTATCTAAATAATATTTTGAAACCGCAGATAAACGCAGATGAACGCTGATAAAAACGAGAGATGGGTGGTTTTATCTGCGTTAATCCGCGTTCATCTGCGGGTCCAATATTCTTAAAATTTATTAATCTGTGTCATCCGCGGTTACAGGATCATATGAATCCCAGCATTCCGGTACTGACCATCGACGGCCCCAGCGGGTCGGGGAAGGGCACGGTCGGGCAGATCCTGGCGCAGCGGCTCGGCTGGCATTTCCTCGACAGCGGCGCCCTCTACCGGGCGCTGGGGGTGGCGGCGGAACAGGCCGGGGTCAGCTTCGAGGACCGGCCGGCGCTGGCGCGCCTGGCCACGTCCATGGCTATCCGTTTTATCCCCCGGACCGACGGCGCTCCGGCGGCCGTGCTGCTGCATGGCGCGGAAATCGGCGACCGGCTGCGGACGGAAACGAGCGGCCGGCTGGCCTCCATCGTCGCGGCCATCCCCGAGGTGCGCCAGGCCCTGTTGCAGAAACAGCACTCGTTTCGCCAGCCGCCCGGCCTGGTGGCGGACGGCCGGGACATGGGGTCCACGGTGTTCCCCGAAGCGATACTTAAGGTATTCCTCACCGCCAGCCCCGAGGTGCGGGCCGCGAGGCGACATAAACAGTTGATGGAAAAGGGGTTCGATGTTAATCTCCCGCGGCTTTTGGACGAGATCCGTGAGCGCGATGCACGCGACGCCGGGCGGGCGGTTTCACCGCTCAAGCCGGCGGAAGATGCGTGCATTCTGGATACCTCTCAGCTCGACATTTCCGGGGTGGTTGAGCGTGTGCATGGCCTGCTGCAGCAGCGGCAGCGGCCGGGGTAATTCTACCTTTCCAGGTAATGGACAGGGTGCTGGATCTCCCTTTAACCAACCCGAGTAACGAAGTCGCCGGGCCATACGCGGCCGGTGACGGGAACCAACCTTGACCTTTATGACTGAAAGTTTCGCGCAACTATTTGAAGAAAGCCTGAATAAAGTCCACCTGCAATCCGGCTCGCTGATCACCGGCGAAGTCGTGCACGTGGATGAAAACATCGTCGTCGTCTACGCCGGACTCAAGTCCGAAGCCGTGATTCCCGTGGCCGAGTTCCAGGACGCCCGCGGTGAAGTGACCGTCAAGGTCGGCGACACCGTGGAAGTCGTGATTGAAATGCTCGAAGACGGGTCCGGCGAGACCCGCCTGTCGCGCGAGAAGGCCTGCCGCGCCAAGGCGTGGGAGGATCTCGAGAAGGCATTCGAAGTCCAATCCATCGTCACCGGCGTCATGACCGGCAAGGTGAAGGGCGGCTACACCGTCGCCATGAACACCATCCGCGCCTTCCTCCCCAGCTCGCTGGTCGACGTCCGCCCGGTGCGCGATCCGAGCTACCTCGAAGGCAAGGAGCTCGAATTCAAGGTCATCAAGATCGACCGCAAGCGCAACAACGTGGTGGTGTCGCGCCGCGCCGTGGTGGAGAAGGAAATCTCCGCCGAGCGCGAGGCGCTGCTCTCGGGCCTGGAAGAAGGCCAGACCGTCAAGGGCGTGGTCAAGAACCTCACCGATTACGGCGCGTTCATCGACCTCGGCGGCATCGACGGCCTGCTGCACATCACCGACCTGGCGTGGAAGCGCGTCAAGCATCCGAGCGAAGTGCTCAAGATCGGCGACGAGATCGAAGCCAAGGTGCTGCGCTACGACCGCGAACGCAACCGCGTCTCGCTCGGCCTGAAACAGCTCGGCGACGATCCGTGGGTCGACATCCAGCGCCGTTATCCGGAAGGCACGCGCCTGTTCGGCAAGGTCACCAACATCACCGACTACGGCGCGTTCGTGGAGATCGAGCCGGGCGTAGAAGGCCTGGTGCACGTTTCCGAAATGGACTGGACCAACAAGAACATCCACCCGACCAAGGTGGTGCAGCTGGGCGACGAGGTCGAGGTGATGATCCTCGACATCGACACCGAGCGCCGCCGCATTTCGCTGGGCATGAAGCAGTGCCAGCCGAATCCGTGGGAAGAGTTCGCCGCCAACCACAACAAGAACGACAAGGTCAGCGGCAAGATCAAGTCCATCACCGACTTCGGCATCTTTGTCGGCCTGGATGGCGGCATCGACGGGCTTATTCACCTGTCCGACCTGTCCTGGGCCATGCCGGGCGAAGAGGCGGTGCGCAATTACAAGAAGGGCGACGAGATCGAGGCCGTTATCCTGGCCGTGGACCCCGAGCGCGAGCGCATTTCCCTCGGCGTGAAGCAATTGGACGGCGACCCGTTCGCGAGCTACGTCGCCGTGCACGGCAAGGGCTCCGTCGTGAAGGGCACCGTCACCAGCGTGGAAACCAAGGGCGCGGTGATCAAGCTGGCGGACGAGGTCGAGGGCTATCTGCGCGCCTCCGATATCGCGCGCGACCGCATCGAGGACGCCCGTTCCGCGCTGAAGGATGGCGACGAGGTCGAGGCCAAGATCACCACCATCGACCGCAAGAACCGCAAGATCTCGCTTTCCGTCCGGGCCAAGGACATGGAGGAGGAGAACGAGGCGGTGCAGGAATACGCGCGCAAGGGCGGTTCGGCCACCTCATCCCTGGGCGACAAGCTCAAGGAGAAGCTGGGCGGGCATGAGAGCTCGGACGGCTAGCCCGGGTTTTGCGGCAATCCGCCTGAATAAGCCGGAATTCGCGTGCCGGCACGGGTATATGGGATGATTCGGGAGATGATTCGGCAGTTTTTGGCCTGGACCCTGGCGGGGATATTCTGTCCCATCCCCGCCAAAAGTCCTTGAAATCTTTCTACTTATTTTCTATAGGTAGAGTGAGATATGACAAAATCAGAACTAATCAGTTTGCTCGCGGCCAAGCAGCCACAACTCGACTACCGGGACGTGGAGCTGGCGGTCAAGGAACTTCTGGAGCAGATGTCCGCCGCGCTATCCTCGGGCGACCGCATCGAGGTTCGGGGTTTTGGCAGCTTTTCCCTGCATTACCGTCCGCCGCGGACCGGCCGCAATCCCAAGACCGGGGCGGCGGTACAGGTGCCGGACAAGTTTGTTCCCCACTTCAAACCTGGCAAGGAATTGAGGGAGCGCGTCAACAACGGCACCGAGTGACGCGACTTTTCCGGGGCGGAGCACAAAACGGCATGCGGGTTACCCATGTCGTTTTTTTATGACCAAAAATAAGCCAAACTGGCCGCCGCTACGGTGGCGCCCGGCATTGTTACCCAAGGAGGCATCATGAAGCGGATCATCTACACGATTCTGGCGGTTCTCGTCCTGCTCATCGGCATTGCCTTTGCCATCCAGAACAAGCAGGTGATCGAGCTCAACTATTATTTCGGGCTGAAATGGAGCGGGCCGCTGTCGCTGGCGCTGCTGACCAGCTTTGCCATCGGCGTGGTGGCCGGCTATCTCGCCAGCCTGCGCATGGTGGTGCGCATGCAGCGGCAGCTGGTGCAGGCGCGCAAGGAGATCCGCCAGATCGAACAGGAAGTCATCAACCTGCGCGCGCTGCCCATTAAAGATGTCATATAGAACCCATAATAAAAAGAAATAGGCCACAGAGTACACAGAGGTTACAGAGTGAAAATCGTTTTTTATTTATCTCTGTGTGCTCTGTGATCTCTGTGGCTAACCTATTAAATTTCGTTTTGATATGGATTCTTAAAAAAGATGTTGTTTAATGCCTCCGACCTGTTGTGGCTGTTGTTGCCGCTGGCGGCCGCTTCCGGCTGGCTGGTGGCGCGGCTGGAGCAGAAGCGGCGCGCCCGGCAGTCCTTCGATCTTCCCTCGGCCTATTTCAAGGGCCTCAATTTCCTGCTGAACGAGCAGCCCGACAAGGCCATCGAAGTTTTCATCCGCGTGCTGGAAGTCAATTCGGATACCGTGGAAACACATCTCGCGCTGGGAAACCTGTTTCGCCGCCGCGGCGAGGTTGAGCGCGCCATCCGCATTCACCAGAACCTGATCGCCCGGCCCACGCTCGACCGGGAGCAGCGCAGCCAGGCGCTGCTGGAGCTGGGGCAGGATTATCTCAAGGCCGGACTGCTCGACCGCGCCGAAAACCTGTTCCAGGAACTCGCCGAAATCCGCGCCCACAGCGAGCAGGCGCTGAAATTGCTGTTGCACATCTATCAGCAGGAAAAGGAGTGGGAGAAGGCAATCACTGTGGTGCGCAAGCTGGCGCGCGTGTCCGGCCGGGACATGAACAGCATGATCGCGCATTTTTATTGCGAGCTGGCGGAGCTGGATTACGCCCAGCACAATCATGCCTCCGCGCGCGAGCGCCTGAAGCTGGCGCTGGCGGCGGACAGCAAGAGCGTGCGTGCCAGCATCCTGCTCGGCGACATCGACGCCCGCGAGGGCAGTTATCGCGAGGCGATCGGACACTGGCAGCGAATCGAGCAGCAGGACATTCATTACATCGGCGAGGTCGCCGAGCGCATCGCCGAAGGTTTCCGCCGGATGGGCAACGAGCAGGGGCTGTACGATTATTTTCAGGTTTCCCTGCGACGTCACGGCGGCGTGTCGCTGGCGCTGACTCTCGCCGATGTCATCAACAGTCGCGAAGGCGCCGAGGCGGCGGAGAAATTCATCGTCGAATGGCTGCGCCGCACGCCGAATGTTCACGGACTGCACAAGCTGCTGGAGCTCAACCTGGTCAAGGCCAAGAATTCCGCCCGCAACGACCTGCTGATGCTGAAGGGCATCATCGAGGAACTGCGCACGCAGCATCTCGGTTACGCCTGCGGCGAGTGCGGCTTCAAGGGCAAGTCCCTGCACTGGCTGTGCCCCGGCTGCAATCACTGGAACACCATCAAGCCGGTGCGGGAGGAATAATGGCGGAGCCGCGCATCATTGTCGCCCTGGATTTTGCCGACGCCGGCGCGGCGCAGGCCTTCGTGCAGCGCGTCACACCCGCGCAATGCCGGCTCAAGGTCGGCATGGAGCTTTTCACCGCGGCCGGTCCGGACCTGGTGCGGCAGCTGGTGGCGCGCGGTTTTGACGTGTTCCTGGATCTGAAATATCACGATATCCCCAACACCGTCGCCCGCGCCTGCACGCAGGCGGCCGAGCTGGGCGTGTGGATGCTGAATGTGCATGCCCTCGGGGGAAAAAGAATGCTGCAGGCGGCGCGTGAAGCCATCGAGAATTCGAAGCATCGCCCGCTGCTGCTCGGCGTGACGCTTTTGACCAGCCACGGCGAGGATGAATTGGCGGAGCTCGGGCTGGAGCGCGGCGCGGAGCGCCAGGTCGAGCGCCTGGCCGGCCTGGTGCGGGAGGCCGGTTTGAACGGCGTGGTCTGCTCGCCCGCGGAGGCCGCGCTGTTGCGCCGGCGTTTCGGCAGGGAGTTTGTTCTCGTGACCCCCGGCATAAGAAAGACCGGGGATGCCGCGGACGATCAGCGCCGCACGCGCACGCCCGTCGAAGCCGTGGCCGAGGGCGCGGATTATCTGGTGATCGGCCGGCCGGTGACGCGCGCGCCGGATCCCGCGGCCGTGCTGGACGGTATCAACCGTGAAATCCGGACGCATTGAGGTTGCGCGGATGTCGCCAATCGACAGTCATGGGAAATGCCCGGATAATATTGTGCCCAGCGAGGTCCGAATGCACCGGGCGATACCGGTGTTACCAGGATAACCAATAATATGTTGCCGCCACTTCTTGAAAAAATTGCCCGGGCCAAAGTGCTGGTCGTGGGCGATGCCATGCTGGACCGCTATTGGTACGGCGACGTCGAGCGCATCTCGCCCGAGGCGCCGGTGCCCGTGGTGGCGGTCAAGGAAGTGAAAGAGCTTCCCGGCGGCGCCGCCAACGTGGCGCGCAGCGTGCGGGCGCTGGGTGCCGAGTGCACCCTGTTTTCCATCAGCGGCGATGATCGCGAGGCGGACAGCCTCGAACAGCTCCTGGGCAGGGAGAACATCCGCTGCCACCTCGAGCGCGACAAGCTGCTGAATACCATCGTCAAGTTGCGCGTCATCTCCAAGCATCTGCACCAGCAAATGCTGCGCATCGATTTTGATTGTCCCGTCAGCAAGGACGCGCGCGTAAAGTTGCTCGACGACTACCTCAAGCATCTTCCGGAATACGACGCCGTGATTGTTTCCGATTACGGCAAGGGCGGACTGGGTTACATCCAGGAGATGATCCAGGCCGCGCGCGGCGCATCCCGTCCGGTGGTGATCGATCCCAAGGGCGATGACTACAGCGGCTACCGCGGTGCCAGCCTGATCACGCCGAACCGCAAGGAGTTCGAGCAGGTCGCCGGCCGTTTCCGCGACAATGCCGATCTCGAGCGCCGGGCCGCGAAGCTGATCCAGGATCTCGACCTGGGCGGCATTCTGGTGACGCGCGGCGAGGACGGCATGAGCCTGGTGCAGCGGGATGGAAAAGTACTGCATATCAAGGCGCGCGCCCGGGAAGTGTTCGACGTGACCGGCGCTGGCGACACGGTGATCGCGGCTATCGGTTGCGCCTGGGCCGTCGGGAGCGGGCTGGAAGACGCGGTGCATCTGGCCAACGTGGCCGCCGGTATCGTCGTCGGCAAACTGGGCGCAGCGACTGCAAGCCCCGCGGAAATCATGCAAGAAATATCTACGCAGGAGGGATGATGTACGTCGTCACGGGTGGAGCCGGTTTTATCGGGGCCAATCTGGTCAAGGCCCTCAACGATCGAGGTGAAAAGGATATTCTCGTCGTGGACGATCTGGAGCACGGCGACAAATTCAAAAATCTGGTGGATTGCGAAATCGCGGATTATCTGGACAAGCGCGATTTTCTCGAGCGTATCAATAGCGGCGACTTCAGGAAAAAGTTCAAGGCCATTCTGCACGAAGGCGCCTGTTCCGACACCATGGAGCACAACGGTATTTATATGATGGGGAACAATTACGAATATTCCAAGGTGCTGCTGCATTACTGCCAGTCCAAACGCATTCCCTATCTCTATGCCTCGTCGGCGGCGGTTTACGGCGCCGGCAAGATTTTTCGCGAGTCGCGCGAGCATGAGTCGCCGCTCAACGTGTACGGCTACTCCAAGTGGCAGTTCGACCAGTACGTGCGCCGCCTGCTGCCAAAAAAGACGGCGCAGATCGCCGGTTTCCGCTATTTCAACGTCTACGGCGACCGCGAGCAGCACAAGGGGCGCATGGCCTCGGTCGCGTTCCATCATTTCAACCAGTACCGCGACGCCGGCAAGGTCAAGCTGTTCGAGGGCTGTGACGGGTTCGGCGACGGCGAGCAACGGCGGGATTTCATCTCCATCGAGGACGTCGCGGCGGTGAACCTGTTTTTCCTGGACCATCCGCAGAAGAGCGGCATTTTCAACGTCGGCACCGGCCGGGCTCAGCCATTCAACGATGTAGCGGCCGCCGTGATCAACAGTTTCCGTAAACTGGCCGGCAAACCTGCCGCGAGCGTCAAGACCCTTCAGGACGAACATCTGGTCGAGTACATCCCGTTTCCGGAATCACTCAAGGGCAAGTATCAGAGTTTCACGCAGGCGGACATGTCGGCCCTGCGACGTGCCGGTTACAAGAAGGCCTTTCTGACGGTGGAAGAGGGAGTCGGCCGGTACATTTCCCGTCTGGCGGAGAAAGAAGGGATCAGCCGTAAGACATAAAAAGCATCCATTTTTTTGCATTAGAGCGCCAAGGCATGAAAAAAACTGAGCTGGTAAATAAAACGGTTGCTGTCGTGGGTCTCGGTTATGTGGGTTTGCCACTGGCGGTGGAATTCGGAAAACGGATGGCGACGATCGGTTACGATCTGAACGAAGCCAAACTCGCCAGTTATCGCCGTTGCCAGGATCCGACCGGTGGTGTGGGCGAAGATGATCTGCGCGCCGCCGACAAGCTCAAGTATTCGAGCAAGCCGGAGGATATGACGCCGGCGGATTTTATTATCGTGGCTGTTCCCACGCCGGTGGATGACGCGCATCAGCCCGATTTCAGCCTGCTGCATTCCGCTTGTGAGCTGATAGCGCCGCACATGAAGAAAGGCGTCATCGTCATCTTCGAATCCACGGTATATCCCGGCGCCACGGAAGAGGAGTGCATCCCGGTGCTCGAAAAAGGATCGGGCAAGCGCTGGATGCAGGATTTTCATGTGGGTTACTCGCCCGAGCGCATCAACCCGGGAGACAGGGAGCACACGCTCACGACCATCAAAAAAGTCGTTTCCGGCGATGACGCCGCCACACTGGATGCGGTTGCGCAGCTGTACGAACTTGTCGTCAAGGCTGGCGTCTGCCGCACGTCCAGCATCAAGGCGGCGGAGGCGGCCAAGGTGATCGAGAATACCCAGCGCGACCTGAACATCGCCCTGATGAACGAACTTGCGATCATATTTCACAAGCTCGATATCGACACGCTCGAGGTGCTCGAGGCCGCCGGCACCAAATGGAATTTTCTCCCGTTCCGGCCCGGACTGGTCGGCGGCCATTGCATCGGTGTCGATCCCTATTACCTGACGCAGAAGGCCGAGCGCATGGGTTACCACCCGGAGGTGATCCTGGCGGGGCGCCGTATCAATGACGGCATGGGGAAATTCATTGCCGAGCAAACCATCAAGCAGATCATCCAGGCGGGTCATTCTGTCAACGGCAGTCACGTGATCGTTCTGGGCATCACCTTCAAGGAAGATTGCCCGGATTCGCGCAACACGCGCGTGATAGACGTCGTCAATGAGCTCAAGTCATATGGCGTAAAGGTTTCCGTGCACGATCCGGTTGCTGATGCCGAGGAGGCGATGCATGAATACGGGATCGAATTGCAGCGGTGGGAATCGTTGCCCAAGGCCAAGGCGATCGTGGCCGCGGTAGCGCACAAGCCGTTTCTTGGCATGGCAACGGATGAGTATTTGAAGAAACTGGAGCGCGGCGGCTGCTTTATCGACGTCAAGTCACGTTTCGACGCCCGGGCGTTTTCCAATGCCGGCATGCATGTCTGGAGGCTTTGATACTGAACTTGAAGATGGCAATCAATGATCCCGCGGCCAGGGTCTGGTATCTGGTTTATTGCAAGCCACGCCAGGAATCCGTCGCCCGTGAAAATCTGACACGTCAGGGATACGAAACCTATCTGCCCTTCATGCGTGACGTGCGCCGGCGGCAGGGCAGGCGCGTCAGCCTGATTGCGCCGATGTTTCCCCGTTATCTGTTTATTCATCTCAACCGCGAGACGGATAACTGGGCACCGGTCCGTTCCACCCTCGGAGTGGTTTCCATTGTCAGATTCGGCCGTACGGCGGCGAGCGTGCCGGATGATCTGCTGTCCATGCTCCGCTCCCGCGAAGATACTCAGGGAATCCAGATCCTGCCCGTGGAAGAGTACAAGTCGGGAAGCCGCGTCCGCATCACCCAGGGGGGGTTTGCCGGGTATGAGGGCATATTCCAGGCCGCCACCGGCCGTGACCGGGTGACGGTGCTGCTGGATGTGCTGGGCCGCAAGGCCCGCGCCACCGTTGATTCCGCCTCGATTGAACCTGCCTAGGACCATGGCCTTGCTTGACCGGCACGGCGGAGGGCTATAGTGTTCATATTATGAACACCAAGGCCGACAGGGAGGAAGAGCGGGTACTGGAGCTGCTGGACGCGGTCGGCAAGCGAAGCAACGTCAGCCAGCGCCACCTGGCCAGCAATATGGGCATTGCCCTGGGGCTGGCGAATTCCTATCTCAAGCGCTGCATCCGCAAGGGCTTCATCAAGATCAGCGAGGCACCGGCCAATCGCTATCTCTACTACCTGACGCCGAAGGGGTTCGCGGAAAAAAGCCGGCTCACCGCGAAATACCTGTCCAGCTCCTTCGCCTTTTACCGGCGCGCCGGGGAATCCTGCGCGGCGGTTTACCGTCGCTGCGAGGCGCAAGGCTGGCGCCGGATCCTGCTGTATGGAATGTCAGACTTGGCCGAGATCGCCATGCTGCGCGCGGAGGAAAGCAATGTCGAAATTGTCGGCATCCTGGACCCGCATACCGAGCGGCGTCGGTTCGCCGGTGTTTCCGTCTGGCATTCACTGGAGCAGGCCGAGCCCTTTGATGGCTGTGTCCTGACCGAATTGAATTCGCCTTTGCTGAGCTACGAGCAATTGCTCAAGCAGGTGGATAAGGAACGCATACTGATTCCGGACATTTTGCGGCTGGAATAGCAGTGGCGCCGACCGGGCGATATCCGGCAGTCCGGATAAAACCGGGGGTTGTATATAAGTTTGTCGGGCCGTGCGGAACTGGAATGTTCTGCATGGCGGTAGCGTGCCAGAATTCAGATATATTTAAAACATAAGAAACTTGAACATGAAAATTCTCATTACAGGGGTCGCCGGGTTTATCGGTTCCGCGCTCGCGCTCAGGTTGCTGGAGCGCGGCGATACCGTGTACGGAATAGATAACATGAACAATTATTACGACGTGCATCTCAAGGAGGCGCGTCTCAAGCGCACGATAGATCATCACAAGTTCCGGTTCGAGAAGCTGGATATCGTCATCCGGAAAGGGATGGCAGAATTATTTCGCAGGGAAAAATTCGACGCCGTCATGCATCTCGCGGCGCAAGCGGGGGTCCGGTATTCGATCACCAATCCGGATGCGTACATCGATGCCAATCTGGTCGGCTTCGGCAATATCCTGGAAGGCTGCCGGCATAATGGCGTGAAGCATCTCGTATTTGCCTCATCCAGTTCGGTCTATGGCGCCAATACAAAACTTCCCTTTTCCGAGCACGACAATGTCGATCATCCCGTTTCCCTGTATGCCGCCACGAAAAAGGCGAATGAACTGATGGCGCATTGTTATGCGCATCTGTACCAGTTGCCGTGCACCGGCCTGCGGTTCTTCACGGTTTACGGCCCCTGGGGCAGGCCGGACATGGCGCTGTTCAAATTCACCAAGGGCATCCTCGAAGGGACGCCCATTCCCGTGTTCAATCGTGGCAAGATGATCCGCGATTTCACCTATATCGATGATATTGTTGAGGGTGTTATTCGCGTGATTGACCATACGGCCCGACCCGATCCCGCGTGGTCCGGCACGGCGCCCGATCCGGCCACGAGTTACGCGCCTTACCGTATCTATAATATTGGCAATAACCAGCCGGTCGAGCTGATGCATTACATCGAGGTACTGGAAAAATCGCTGGGCAAAAAAGCCAAACTGGAAATGTTGCCGATGCAGGATGGAGACGTGCCGGCGACTTCGGCCAATGTCGACAGCCTTGGCAGGGACGTCGGTTTCCGGCCGCATACCTCCGTGGAGCACGGAATCAGCCGCTTTGTGGAATGGTACAAGTCATACCACGGCGTTGCCTGAGTCGCGACTGAATCCCTTTTCCCACTGACGAGAAATCCACACCGATGAAAATCAATCCTGTGATTCTGTCCGGCGGTTCCGGGACACGGTTGTGGCCGCTCTCGCGCGAACACTACCCCAAACAGTTGTTGTGCCTGCTGGGCGAGCAGACGCTGTTGCAGCAGACGGTCTCACGCCTCGACGGGATGGGAAACGTGGCAGCCCCGCTGCTGGTGTGTAACGAGGAGCATCGTTTCCTGATTGCGGAACAGTTGCGGCAGATGGGGAAGGCGCCGGCGGACATCATCCTGGAGCCAGTGGGGCGCAACACCGCCCCGGCCTTGACGCTCGCGGCACTGGCGCTCCTGAAGCACTCAGCCAATAACGCCCTGATGCTGGTGATGCCGGCTGACCACGTCATCCAGAACAAGGCGAAATTTCATTCCGCCGTGAAAGAGGGGTCCGCCCTGGCGGAGAAAGGGCGGCTGGTCACTTTTGGCATCGTTCCCACGACGCCGGAAACCGGATACGGATACATCAAGCGCGGCAAAGGCAATGAAGTGGAAGCCTTCGTGGAAAAACCGGACGCCAAAACCGCCGCGCAATACCTGGCTTCGGGCGAGTATTTGTGGAACAGCGGCATGTTCATGATGCTGGCTTCTGTGTGGCTCGATGAACTCAACCGGTTTCATCCCGCGATGCTGGAAGCCTGCAAGCTTGCCCATGAAGGTGGACAGCGTGATGCTGACTTTTACCGGGTCGACAGGCAGGCCTTCGGCAGTTGCCAGTCGAACTCCATCGATTACGCCGTTATGGAGGAAACCGACATGGCAGCCGTGGTGGCGCTGGACGCGGGCTGGTCGGATATCGGCGCCTGGTCATCGCTGTGGGAGGCCTCCACGCGCGATGCGCAGGGAAATGTCGTGCAGGGAGATGTTTATATGCACGCCACCCAGAATACCTTGCTGATTTCACAGCACCGTTTTGTCGCTGCCGTGGGGCTTGATGATATTATCGTGGTGGAAACCCCCGACGCCGTGCTGGTGGCCCATAAAAGCCATGCGCAGGACGTCAAAGAAGTGGTGAGCCGGTTAAAGAGCGATAAACGCAGCGAGTATCAAACCCACCGGCGGGTGTATCGTCCCTGGGGTTCTTACGAGGGCGTCGATGCCGGTCCACGCTTCCAGGTCAAGCGGCTGATGGTCAATCCCGGCGCGGCGTTGTCGCTGCAGATGCATCACCACCGCGCCGAGCACTGGATCGTGGTCAAGGGAACGGCCCGGGTAACGAGGGGGGACGAGGTATTCATGCTCACGGAAAACCAGTCCACCTATATACCGTTGGGGACGACGCACCGGCTGGAGAACCCCGGAAACATACCGCTTGAAATCATCGAGGTGCAATCCGGAAGCTATCTCGGCGAGGATGACATCGTGCGTTTCGAAGACAAGTACAACCGGACAAAATGAAAATGGCAAAGAAAGCATTGATCACCGGCATCACCGGTCAGGACGGGGCCTATCTGGCTGAATTTCTGCTCAAAAAAGGCTATGAAGTTCACGGCATCAAGCGCCGCACCTCGCTGTTCAACACGGATCGCATCGATCACCTGTATCAGGATCCGCACGTGAAGGCGCGCCAATTCATCCTGCACTACGGTGATATGACCGACTCCAGCAGCCTGATCCGCATCGTGCAGCAGGTTCAGCCGAACGAAATCTACAACCTCGCGGCCCAGAGTCACGTGGCGGTGTCGTTCGAGGAACCGGAATACACGGCCGATTCGGATGCTTTGGGGGCGCTGCGCCTGCTGGAGGCCATCCGCATCCTGGGCCTGGAAAAGAAAACCCGCTTTTATCAGGCTTCGACCTCGGAGCTGTACGGCAAGGTCCAGGAAATCCCCCAGCGCGAGACCACGCCGTTTTATCCACGCTCACCCTACGCCGTGGCCAAGCTCTATGCCTACTGGATCACGGTGAACTACCGCGAGGCCTATGGCATGTACGCCTGCAACGGCATTCTCTTCAACCATGAATCGCCCGTGCGCGGCGAGACCTTCGTGACCCGGAAAATCACGCGCGGCATGGCGCGCATCAAGCTCGGCCTGCAGGACTGCCTGTATCTCGGCAATATGAACGCCAAACGCGACTGGGGCCATGCGCGCGACTACGTCGAAGCGCAGTGGCTGGTGCTGCAGCAGAAAAATCCTGAAGATTTCGTTATCGCTACCGGCGAGCAATACAGCGTGCGCGATTTTGTCAACGCTGTCGCCAAGGAACTCGGCATGATGCTCGAATGGCGCGGGAAGGGACTGAAGGAAACCGGCATTGTCAGCCAGGTCGACAGCGGCGGAAAAGCCGGCCCTAAAAAAGGGCATGTCATCGTCCGTGTCGATCCGCGCTATTTCCGTCCCACCGAAGTCGAAACCCTGCTCGGTGACGCCACCAAGGCGCGCAAGAAACTCGGCTGGAAACCGAAAATCAAATTCAAGGAACTGGTGGCCGAGATGGTGCGCGAAGACCTGAAAGCCGCGGAGCGTGATGAGCTGGTCAAGCGTCACGGGTATTCCGCGTATGACTACCACGAATAGATCATGAAATCCGACAGCAGGATATATGTTGCAGGCCATCGCGGACTGGTGGGTTCGGCGATTGTTCGCCGGCTCCGCACAGGCGGATGTTCCAATTTGCTGCTGCGTACCCATGCCGAACTGGATCTGCTGGATCAGCGGTCGGTGGACGAATTTTTTGGGCATGAACATCCGGAGTATGTTTTCCTGGCAGCTGCCAAGGTCGGCGGCATTCACGCCAACAACACTTACCGTGCCGATTTCATTTATCAAAACCTGATGATCGAATCGAATATCATCCATGCCTCGTACCGGCATGGGGTGAAGAAACTCATGTTCCTGGGATCGAGCTGCATTTATCCCAAGCACGCTCCCCAGCCCATGAAAGAGGAACACCTGCTGACGGGTTTGCTGGAACCCACCAACGAACCCTACGCCATCGCCAAGATCGCCGGCATCAAGATGTGTGATGCCTATAACCGTCAGTACGGCACCAATTTCATTAGTGTCATGCCGACCAATCTATATGGTCTTGGAGACAACTATGACCTGCAAAACTCGCATGTATTGCCCGCGCTGATCCGCAAGATGCACGAGGCCAAGATGCAGAATGCCAAAGAGGTGGTGGTCTGGGGAACCGGAACGCCAAAACGCGAGTTTCTCTACAGCGAGGATCTGGCGGACGCCTGTGTATTCCTGATGGAGAAATATAATGCTGCTGATATCGGTGAGTTCGTGAATATCGGCAGCGGCAAGGAAATCTCTATTAGAGAACTGGCCGAACTGGTTGCCGAGATTGTGGGATTTCGCGGCCAGTTGGCATTTGATGTCTCCAAGCCCGACGGAACTCCACGTAAACTTCTCGATGTGTCGCGACTCATAGCACTAGGCTGGAGGTCAAAGACCTCGCTGAAAGCGGGTGTAGAACAGGCCCATAAGGATTTCCTGTCTCGCTATGCATCTGATATGCAGCCGGCCGTCGGACGCTGAGTTCGGTTTATGGTCGTACTCACCCGTCGTTGTCCATGAAGGTAAAGGTTAAGTCTCTGGGACAATCGGGCTTCCGTTTCCAGTTTGGAGACGTCGTTGTCTATACGGACCCTTATTTAAGTGATCACGTCGCGGAATCGGAGGGCGCCGAAATGCACCGGCTTTTTCCGGTCACGATCGAGCCCGGGGCGGTCACAGACGCCGATTTCGTCCTGATTTCACACGCACACCTCGATCATTGCGATTTTTCGACGGTATTGCCGCTCGCCAAGGCGTCGTCGAAATGCATGATTGTCTGCCCGAATGAAGTTGCACAATCCCTGAAAGGGCGCGGCATCAGCGAAAAACGGCTTATTGCTGCGCGCGAAGAATGGATAGGCCTTGGTGAAGGATTGCGGGTAATGCCCGTGCCGGCGGCACACACAGAAATCGAGCACGACACGGACGGGTTATTGAGATATGTCGGATACGTCATCGAATACCAGGGAAGACGCATTTACCATGCAGGTGATACTTCCCCCGCCATGGCGCTGCTCGAGCGGCTCAAACAACTGACGCCTATCGACACGGCATTTCTTCCTGTTAACGAGCGAAACTTCTATCGCGAGCGGCGCGGTATTATCGGCAACATGTCAGTACGCGAGGCCTTTCAGATGGCGACAGAGATCGGCGTCAAGGTGCTCGTCCCGATACATTGGGACATGTTTGCGCCAAACAGCGTTTATCTGGAGGAAATAGAACTGTTGTATCGATTGATGCAGCCGTCGTTTGATATGAAGGTGTACCCGGAAGAGATATGAGCGGACCATGACCGCTAGTATTGTCATCAGAACCTACAATGAGGAAAGGCATCTAGCGGATCTCTTGCAGGCCATCGACTCACAGACAACCAAGGGCCTTCGACGCGAGACGATCATCGTCGACTCGGGATCGACCGACGGAACGTTGAGTATCGCGAAGAAACACGCATGCAAGATCGTGCACATAGAGAAACACATCTTCACGTTTGGACGATCGCTGAATTATGGGTGCGAGTCAGCGCAAGGCGATTATCTCGTGTTCGTCAGCGGCCATTGCGTTCCGAAGAACGATGACTGGCTGCTGAATCTGATCAGCCCGTTGCAGGGTGCGGATTGTGTCTACGTGTACGGCCGGCAATTGGGAAACGGTCAGAGCAGATTCAGCGAACGTCAGCTGTACAATAAATACTTTCCGGAAGAATCGCGCATTCCACAGGAAGGTTTTTTCTGCAACAATGCCAATGCGGCATTATTGAAAAACGTATGGCACACACACAAATTCGACGAGGAGCTGACCGGCCTTGAGGACATGGAGCTGGCCAAGCGCCTGGTGGCCGAGGGGTTGAAGCTGGGTTATACCGCCGATGCCCCGGTTTACCACCTGCACGATGAAACCTGGGTCAATGTTCGTAACCGCTACAAGCGCGAAGCGATTGCCCTGCAACACATCATGCCGCAGATCCACATCAGTTTTCTCGATTTCCTGCGCTACTACACAAGCGCGGTTCTGCTGGACATGGGCGCCGCTCTCCAGGAAAAGGTGCTGATGAAAACCTTTCCCGAGATCGTGATGTTCAGGCTGATGCAGTTCTGGGGTTCCTATCGCGGCAACCATGAACATCGAAAGCTCTCGCGAGAAATGAAAGAAAAGTATTTCTACCCAAAGTAGCCATCAATAAGGAAATGATGCAGTAATGTCCAAGCGTATCGTCGCCCTGCTTCCCATGAAGGCCAATAGTGAGCGGGTCAAGGGCAAGAATTTCCGCGTATTCAACGGGAAGCCCCTGTTTCGCTGGATACTCGACTCCCTCCTGAGCATTGAGCAAATCGATCGGGTCGTGATAAATACCGATGCTCGGGCGATCCTCGCGGACAACGGTTTGACCGACTCGGATCGTGTATTGATCCGCGACCGCAGGCCCGAGATTTGCGGTGATTTCGTCAGCATGAACCTTATTCTGGCCGACGACATCGAAAACGTACCCGCGGATATGTACCTGATGACGCACACAACGAACCCCCTGTTGAGCAGCGGGACGATAAGGGCGGCGATGAACGCATTCGAAGGCGCAAAGGGAAAGTTTGACTCCCTTTTCACGGTCAACAAGTTCCAAACCCGGTTTTACCGTGCCGACGGCAGTCCCGTGAATCACGATCCCGGAAACCTCGTGCGTACGCAGGACCTGGAGCCTTGGTACGAAGAGAATTCCAATCTCTATATCTTCACACGCGATAGCTTTGCGCGTACGAACGCAAGAATCGGCGCCAAACCCATGATGTTCGAGACACCTCGCATCGAGTCTTTCGACATCGATACGCCCGTGGAATGGACCATTTCTGAGATCGTTTCCAAATATCTCACTTCTGCCGGACGCTAAGTTGCCATGAATGTCCTGATTACCTGCCCGCCAATGCTGGGAATGATCGATGATCTGCGGCATCTTTTCGACAGCAAGAATGTCGATATCCATTGCCCGAAAGTCGTCCAGACGCTGAGCGAGGAAGAATTGATCAAGCTGGTGCCGAAGTACAACGGCTGGGTCATCGGAGACGATCCAGCAACCCGGCGCGTTTTTGAGGCCGGCAAAAAAGGCCTGCTCAAGGCGGCTGTGAAATGGGGTATTGGCGTGGATAACGTTGATTTCGCCGCTGCCAAGGAATTCTCGATTCCCGTCACCAATACCCCGAATATGTTTGGTCGTGAGGTCGCAGACGTGGCGATGTCTTACGTGACAGCCTTGGCACGCGAGACGTTCCTGGTTGACCGCGAAGTACGGGCAGGCAAGTGGCCCAAACCCCGGGGCATCTCGCTGTCCGGAAAGACGATGGGCCTTGTTGGATTCGGCGACATCGGCAAGGCCACGGCGAAGCGCGCGCTGGCGGCCGAGATGAGGGTCATCGCCTATGACCCGGTGTACAATCCGATGCCTGAACTGAGCTCCGTCGAGGCCGCTCAGTGGCCGAATCGTATCGTTGAATGTGACTTCATCGTATTTACGTGTTCGCTTACGCCGACCAATCGCCACATGCTCAATTCAGATGTTGTTCGTTCGGCAAAAAGGGGAGTGCGTATCGTAAACGTGGCGCGCGGCCCCTTGATTTCCGAAGACGCGCTGATTGCCGGCCTCGAAGACGGAGTCGTGCACTCTGCCGCGCTGGACGTCTTTGAGAACGAGCCCCTGCCCATGTCGTCGCCACTGCGAATGCATGAGAAGTGCATCTTCGGTTCACACAATGGCTCGAACACGGCGGATGCGGTGATGAAGACAAGTGAGCGCGCTACGCAACTCCTCTTCGGCTTTCTTGGCATCGCCTGAATGATGAGCAATGTCTCGATCATCACCGGGGCGGCGGGCGGCATAGGTCGAGCCCTCTGCAACACTTTTGCCAGCGCCGGATATGATGTCATCGCCGTCGACATCCGCGCACCGGAATCACTCGACGGCAGGACAACTTACGTCGAGCTCGACCTCAATCGGTACTGTTCAAACCCGGATTACCGCAGTAACGCGAACCGAAGGCTGCGCGATGCCGTGGGCGGAAGAAAAATCGCCGCGCTCGTCAACAATGCCGCCATCCAGGTCGTTAAACCCGTCGAAAGTCTGACAGCGGAGGACTGGACCAGCACGCTCCACGTCAATCTCCTCGCCCCCTTCCTGCTTACGCAGTCTTTTTTAAAGGACCTGGAAGCTGCTGCCGGCGCCGTCGTTAATATCGCCAGCATCCACGCAACACTCACCAAACCCGAGTTTGTCGCTTATGCCACCAGCAAGGCGGCGTTCGTGGGGATGACGCGGAGCATGGCAGTCGAATTGGGTAAGCGTGTGCGTGTGAATGCGATATGCCCGGCGGCGATAGACACGGACATGCTAAGAGCGGGATTCGAGGGAAAGGAGCGCGAGTTCAGCCTTCTGGAGAAGGCGCATCCAGCGGGGTCGATAGGGACACCAGATGATGTGGCAAAGCTTGCTGTGTTTCTTGCCTCATCAAACAGCCCATTCCTCACCGGTGGTGTTTATTCGGTCGATGGCGCGATTGGATCCCGCTTGCACGATCCGGTTTAGGGCGTTCCCGCGGGAGACAGCCTGCCTGGAAACTACCCGGAACATGGCATTGCGGGCAATGATAAGGCAGGAGAATCGGCAGTGACGGAACTTGAGCACTTTTGCAGAGTAGGAGAGCTTATCGAAGAAGCCGACCAGCATGGCGCCTTGCGCAATATTCAGGGTCTCACGGGCTACTCTGGCGAGAAATTGGTCGGCATGTTGCAGAGATTGACCCGGTATCAACACAGCACGAATGGCGGCTGTTACCTGGAGGTGGGTGTGTTCCAGGGCATGACGCTGATTTCAGTGGCCAGTGTGTCCGGTGATTCCCCGGTGTACGGAATCGACAACTTCGCGCAGTTTGATCCCCAGAAGGAAAACCAAAAGATAATCCAGAAAAGAATGGAACTGAACAACGTCAGGAATGCGGTGCTCATCAACCAGGACTATGAAGATGCGCTGGAAAATCTTGACAGGTTTATCGGGGATCAAAGGGTCGGAGTATTCTTTTTTGATGGCCCGCATGACTATAGAAGCCAGCTAATGGGACTGCAGCTCGCAAAGAAGCATCTGGGGGATAGAGGGATTATCGTCGTCGATGATAGCAACTATCGACACGTTAGGCTTGCGAATAGAGATTTCCTGGTGGCAAATCCAGAATTCAAACTGTTGTTTGATGCCTATACCAAGAGCCACCCAAAGAACATGACTACCGCTGAGCAGGATGAGGTGAGAAAAGGGTGGTGGAATGGGGTAAACGTAATTGTGAGGGACCCCGACATGATCCTGGATCCGATATACCCGCCAACTTTGCGAGACAGGACTCTTTATGAAAATGAGCACGTGCTGCATACGAATAAATATGGCGTGGTGGCGCCGGAAGCAGTGTCATTCGTTACATCGATACTTGGCGGCAGATTTATACGTGCTGGGCGACAGCTTATAAGGATAATCTCGAAGGTGCGAGGTGCCAAGGATGGTCTGTTAGGTCAATATTCCTCCATGAACACTTTCAGTGAATCCCTCACCGCAGGCAATTGGAATCCGACGATCAAGAATGACTGTCAAATCAGGTAAACGCGGGCCCGTGAATGCAACCTATCCCGTGGCGATAGACAAGGATCACTTGGCCGATTTTTACCGACGTGGCGCAAACAACGGAATGCCATTGGATGTCTGGGATCCAAAATACATTCCCGTCGGATTGAGCCGCTGAAAAGCTGGTGATATCGCCAAGAATATGTGTCGGGGCGTGACGGATGCTTGCGAAGTCGTTGCAACGCACCTGGAATTCACCCACCGTTATGAGCTGGGGCAGTCTCGCGGCCAGGTTGCTTGGCTTTGTCGTCGTGCTGCCATTGGTTCTGGCCAAGTTGCCGACCGAAGCGGTTTCGGTGTGGCTCCTGTTTGCAACCCTCAGCGGCATGCAATTGCTGGCCGATATGGGCTTCGCGCCGACGTTCTCACGCGTCATTGCCTACGCCATGGGCGGTGCCGACATCGCGAGGCTGGGCGATTATCGCTCTCTCGATGGGCCCCGCAGCGATGGCCGGCCCAACTGGGAGGCTGTGGGAAATATCGTCTCGACCATGCGGCCAATCTACGCACGGCTCGCACTGGTCTTTTTCGTTCTGCTACTCGTGCTTGGAACGTGGGCGTTGCTGCGACCTGTCTCGGCCATGGAACATCAGGCGTCCGCATGGCTGGCGTGGGTCGTGGTGCTGTGCACGGCGAGTTATTCGTTGTATTCGAGCTTGTATGCGTCCTATCTGCTCGGAACCAACCACGTCACGATTCTGCGCCGCTGGGAGATGTTGACAAGTTTGGGAACTGTGGTTGTCACTCTCCTGGCTTTGTTTCTGTTCGGAGACCTGCTGTCGCTGGTAATCGCCGGCCAGGCGGGGCTGTTGGCGCAGGTCTTGCGCAATCGCTGGTTGTGCCATCGGCTGGAGGGCGGGCGTTTCGGGACGTTTACAGATCATGGCGTTCATCGTGAGGTATTCAACGCCATCTGGCCGAGCGCCTGGCGCAGCGGCGTGGCTGTTTTCATGGGCTTCGGGACGTTACACGCCAGCGGCATCGTCTACGCCCAGATCGGTTCGGCCATTGAAACCGCGTCGTACCTGCTGGCGCTTCGACTTATACAGCTGGTCAGTGGTTTTTCCCAAGCGCCGTTCTACACCAAACTTCCGCAATTGGCTCGCCTGCGCGCACAAGGCGATTACCAGCAACAGGCGCAGCTCGCCAAGCGTGGCATGGTGTGGTCGTACTGGACGTTCGTGGCCGGGTTCGTAGGAGTAGGACTGCTAGCCGATAACCTGCTCGAGGCGGTCAACAGCAATACGCCCTTCGTTCATCCCTGGCTTTGGTCGTTGTTGGGTATCGCCATATTCGTGGAACGGTACGGGGCCATGCATATCAATCTCTACAGCACGACAAATCACATCATCTGGCACGTGGCCAATGGCGTCAGTGGTCTTATATTCGTCGTCGTGAGCGCCTTGTTGTTCCCGCATGTTGGTGTCTATGCGTTTCCTGCCGGACTGCTCGCGGGGAATATCGGGTTCTACGCGTGGTATTCGGCATTGCACTCGTACCGCGCGCTGAATCTCGGCTTCTGGTCCTTCGAGCGCGCGAATATGCTGCCTGCGCTGGCGGTTGTGCTGTTGTACAGCGCGTGGGCCGGCCTGTAGCCCACGTCATTCCAGAATGGAAATCAGCGAGTGCTTGGTTCAGCTTGATGGCCAATCGTGCAATGAGGGAATGAGAGATAATGGATAATGAAGATCCCCTGGTTCTGCGAAGACCGACGCTAAACCCCTATTTCCGTGGCGGTTCGCAAATCCTGAAACAGTTGATCTGGGATTTGCACCTGGAGGCGTGGCGGTCACGGCGACGGCTGCGGCAACTGCGGGAGCGGTATGCCGGACAGAAAGCCGTAGTGCTGTGCAACGGGCCATCCCTGCTCAAGGTGGATTTCGCGCGGCTGCAGGACTCGGGATGTTTCACTTTCGGGCTGAACAAGATAAATCTTCTTTTCGACAAGACGCCGCTGCGGCCAAGCTGCATCGTGGCTGTGAATCAGCTCGTCATCGAGCAAAATTCAGGGTTTTACAACGAGACGGATTTGCCACTCTTTCTGGATTCGTATGCCGTCACGAAGCGTCTGGTCCGGCCGCGGAAGAACGTGATTTTTCTGCACAGCGCGGGGACGCAGGGTTTTGCCAAGGATTGTTCCATGAGCATAGACCAAGGCCACACCGTGACTTACGTTGCACTTCAGCTGGCGTTTCACATGGGTTTCACGAGAGTCGCTATTGTCGGTGCTGACCATAATTTCGCCGTAAATGGGCCGGCCAATAAAACGGTTGTTGCGGGCGAGAAAGACGAGTCTCATTTTGATCCAAACTACTTTGCTGGCGGGGTGAAATGGAAATTACCGGATCTGTTCGAAAGCGAGGTGGCTTACGGAAGAGCCAGGCAAGTATATGCGGCGCACGACAGAGCTATTTACAACTGTACCGACGGAGGAAAGCTCGAGTGTTTTGAGCGAATAACGTTGGAGCAGTTTTTGATAAAGACGTGACTGGGCCTGCAGGCACTGACCGTGGCGGCGATGCTGACTGGCGGGCTTTCGGCCAACTGGTGTTTGACGTCTCCAAATCCGACGGCACGCCACGAAAGCTGCTGGATGTATCGCGCCTCCAGGCCCTCGGCTGGCAACCCAAGACCGGTTTCCGTGAAGGGATTGCCAGAGCCTATGCTGATTACCTCCAGAACTTTACGCGTGCTGCTTGAAAAGCGTTAAAGACAACAGTGAAAAATTCAACACGAAAACGCATTCTCGTTACAGGAGGTGCCGGATTCTTGGGCTCACACCTGTGCGAACGTTTTCTCGTGGATGGCCACGATGCTGTGCGAGGACAATTCTTTTACCAGCACTAAAGTCAACATTATCCACCTCGTGGGTAACCTGCATTTCGAGGTGCTGTGTCACGTGATTTAATAGGCTCAAAGTCGAAAATCGTATTCAAGTCGCTCCCAAGCGATGACCCATGCAGCGTTGTCCGGACATTACGCTGGCGAAAGACAAGCTGGGCTGGGAACCGAAGATTAACTTGGAACAAGGATTGGCTAGTACTATTTCTTATTTTAAGGAGTTGGTGCGGGACGTGCGGTCCTGGGTCCCAGAAGCTGTGAAACCTCTGAATCACTCCCTCAAATCATTTGGTCTAGGCTCTGCAGCCGGAATCTGGCATACGACACATCCGAACTCGACGGAACGCCGAGGAAGTTGATGAGCGTAGATCGGCTTAGCCGGCTTGGCTGGAGTGCTCGCACAGCCTCACGCGACGGCATCAATATCACGTACGAAAATTATCGTCAGTTATATGCTGCGGCTGGAATGCGAGAAATCCGTTGGGGTGAAACGGAGTCATTCTAAAACGCGAGCAGATATGGGAGTGGTATGGTTATGCGGCACATCAGAAGTCATTTACTCCGTGGTGGAGGTTGGGCCCTGGGGGGGGGTGTCCTGTCATTGGTGCTCGGGTTGGGCATCAATGCCATGCTGGCAAGGTTATTGCCGACCGCAGACCTGGGGGTCTATTTCCTTCTCGTAAGCCTTGTGGCGCTATCCGCCACCCTGGCTCAAGCAGGCGTATTGCAGGCCCTGTTGCGACGGGTTGCGCTCTCACCCTTGGTTGGCAGGCAACGTGATGCGGCTAAGGATGTCAAGGCCACCTGTATATATGTAGGCATCGGATTAGCGATCGTAAGCTCCTTGGTGTTGGTTTTTTTTGAGTATTGGGTTGATACGTTTGCGCCGGGCAAGCCACATCTGGAATCAATTGTCTTCCTGATAATTGTGTGGATAGCGGCTCTTGCGTATCAAGGGGTGGTCACGGAATCTTTCCGTGGCTTACACGATATTCGAAACGCTGTTTTGTTTGGCGGCATACTTACGAATGCCATCCTGATCATGATCCTCAGTGCATTATTTGTGGAATACCATGAACTGACTTTGATCGATGTTGTGGCATTAATGGTTGGTATGACTTTAATGGCTGTGGTGTTGGGCTTTGGCCTCCTGTTCAAACGTATTAGCGGTACTGGATCAGATGGTCACTTATATCGCCTGAAGTCTCTTCACCGAGAGGCCATGCCGTTGTTGCTGTCTGGACTACTTGCTGTGGTGCTGACACAGGGCGACCTTTGGTTAGTCGGTCTATATCTTGGAAATGAAGATGCAGCGATATATGGCGCGGCCGCCAAGCTGGCAGTCCTGGCCGGAATGCCATTGAATCTTCTGAATGCTGTGCTTCCACCATACATAGCACAGTTACACGCAAACGATAAGCATGCCGACCTCGAACGGGTTTTGCGTGGCTCAGCCAGTATTGCAAGCGTTCCAGCCGTGTTGATGGCAACAGTTGCAATCTTTGCGGGCAGCGACCTACTGGGGTATCTGTATGGCGATCGCTTCCGGCAAGCTGCGCCTGTACTTACTGTGTTGTGCGTCGGTCAGTTGCTTCACGTTTTGTTCGGCTCCGGCGGCCTCGTGCTTATGCTAACTAGGCGGGGCAAGGCATTGATGGTCATTACCCTGATCAGCAGCGTGTTGCTGGTAACGGGTGGCGCGCTGGCGGCTTCCTACGGAGTCAAGGGAGTTGCGATAGCGGCGGCAAGCGCTCTTGCGCTGCAGAAAATAATCATGTGGAAGTGGGTGAAATTGGAGTTAGGTATCTCCACCCACGCAAGATTTGGCAGGGATTTCCTGAAAATACTACGAGCCCTCTTTGGGAGGCAGGACCATGGCAGCGATATTCCTTAGGCGCGCAGCGCGCTCTTTCTTTCGGTCCTTTGGATTGGAACTGAGCCGATACTGCCCCCAAGCGGATAAATGGCTGGCCCAGAAAAGGCTGTTGGTGGATGTGCCTGCCCCGGTCATCTTGGATGTCGGCGCGAATATCGGGCAGACGCTTGAGGCCTACAAGGCACTATTTCCGGAAGGGAAAGTCCATAGTTTCGAGCCGTTTCCGGATTCCTTCCGCAAGTTGCAGCAACTTGCCTCGCGCTTCAACCGCGTACAGACCCACCAGTTGGCCATGGCGGACAAGGCCGGAACGAGTACTCTGCATGTGAATTCGGTCTATCACGCGACTAATTCACTTCTTCCCAGACCGTCCTCTGGTTACCGATACTATCCGGAAGTAGCGCAGCTGGAGGAAACCATCACCGTCAATACTGACACATTAGACTTGTTTGCCCAGCGTTCCAGCTTAGGCAGCATAGACGTTCTGAAAATGGATATCCAGGGAGGGGAGCTTGCAGCGCTTCGGGGCGCGGCTCGGCTGCTTGAAGGCCAAGCCGTGGGCGCGATTGTTACGGAGGTGATGTTCGTACCTCATTACGAGGGCGGTGCCCTGTTTCACGAGATCCACGAGTTTCTTCGGGAGAGGGACTATTCCTTGTTTGGCATTTATGACTGGCATTACGCTGAGAACGGACAAATACGGTTCGCCGATGCGATTTTCATTAATCGGGATGTGCGCAGAAGGTTGGGATAGAAGAAAGATGGAGTTCTTTTGGAGATCTGCTGATGTTAAATAGACTCCGATATGTCTTGTCCCTGTGCGGAAAACGCTTGCAGGCACTGGGGCCACCCGGCCGCGGGTTGTCCGTATTTGGTGATGATGTATTTGTTGTTTCCTACCCAAAGTCCGGCAATACCTGGGCAAGGTTCATGCTAGGAAATCTTCATAGCCAAGATGAGGTTGTTACCTTCGCGAATATCGAGCGCAAAGTCCCCGATATCTATCAAAACCCAGCGCGGGTGCTGGACGAGTTGCCAAGACCTCGCGTGCTCAAAAGCCACGAATATCTCGATCCTCGTTATCGCAAGGTTATCTACATAGTCAGGGACCCCCGCGATGTGGCGGTTTCTTATTATCACTATCTAATCAAGATGCGCATCATTGACGATGACTACTCAATGCTTTCCTACGTGGAGCGCTTTGTCAGAGGTGGGTGGGATCCGTTCGGATCGTGGGCGGATCATGTGGGAGGGTGGGTCGGAGCCAGAAAGGGAAGAAAGGACTTTCTTTTCCTACGCTACGAGGAGATGCTCGATGATCCGACGCGCGAGTTGAAAAAGATGGCCGAATTTCTCCAATTCTCTGCGTCGGATCAGCAGCTTGATCTAGCCATCAAGATGAGTTCTTTTGAGCGCATGCAGGCGCTGGAGAAACAGGAGGGCGCTAAGTGGACGCCTATGAAATTGAGCCGAAAAGACAAGCCATTCGTTCGCAAGGCCAAGAAAGCCGGGTGGCGCACCGAGTTGTCGACGGAGGCGGTTAACATGATCGAACACGCATGGTCGGATGTTATGGTGGGTCTGGGATATAACGTTGGCAGCGAATGAGGTTTAGCCGCTTTATGTCGAGTCATGGTACCGAATGCAGCAAACAGCGCCCATCTCGGGGAAGGGGGGAGTTCGACGTCTATAATGTCATTTGTCCCAGTTGCAGTTCTGATAGGGTTAGTTATCTAGGGCCGATCGTTCCCAGTAACGCCTTCGCAGGACACGTACTTGATTACGAGCTTTGCGGTGGAGGTTTATTCAGATGCCGCTTCTGTTGGCTCGTTTTTCGTTACCCGCGAATGAGCAAACTTGAACTCGACCGACTCTATCGGCAGGGGAACGTGGAGGGCTGGTCGACGCCAGAAACGGAGCGGACGGACTGGCTCATGGTTAAGGATTGGCTGTCAACTCAAGAGGACGTAAAACGCATCCTGGATGTAGGCTGTTTCGATGGGCGGTTCTTGGGTTTTCTTGGCGACCGCTATGATCGGATGGGCGTTGAAATTCATGCGGAAGCGGCAGAGCGGGCGCGTGCCCGAGGTGTCGATATTGTTGGCGACGATTTCGATCATTTATCTGCATTGAATGTTGGCGCAGACGTTGTGCTGGCCTTGGATGTGATTGAGCATGCCGACGATCCGAAGAATCTCCTGGCTTCATTAGTCTCCTGTGTACGTACGGGCGGTTTCGTAGCGCTGACCACCGGCAATTCCGATGCGCTGAGCTGGCGTCTGATGGGAAGCCGCTATTGGTATTGTCACATTGCCGAGCACCTGTCATTCATCAACCCCGTATGGGCCAAAAGGGTTGCACCTCAACTTGGGTTGGAAATCGAATATCTTCAATTGTTCTCTCACGCTAAAGGCAGAGCCTCTATTAAACAAAAGGGCTACGAGACTTTCGCCAATCTGCTTCTCCGGTTTGCGCCGAAGTTGTTTGCGCTGCTGCGGCGGTTCGGCGCTGGTGATATTGACCTTGATCGTTATCCAGGTTTGGCTTTTGCGCCTCCCTATTGGATGAGCGCAAAGGATCATATGTTTGTGGTGTTCAGGAAGCGCTGAAGACATAAAGCACACCGGTTCAATTTACTCGCCTGCCTATCCAGCGGCATGGCTGCTTTTTGGTATGCTCTTCGCGATGGCTGTGGCACATTTCATGGTGATCACCTGACTATGCGGTGGCGTTATTGTGGGTATCTGTACTGGTGTGGCGGGAGCAACGGCATGTTTGACATGTCACCGCGCTTGATGTGTTGTTTATTATAGTTTTGTTTTGCTGGTGTCTGTTTCACTTGTTTTTCAGGGTGGGTTTTTGTGGAGTCGGGGAAGTTCGCATGTTATCTGCCTTTCATAATGGTCATTCCCTATCTCTGCGGACGGTTGATGCGCGTGTCGGGCATCGTGCTCTCGCGCATCATGCTGATTGCAGATATGGCCATTCTGCCGCCTCTGCTGATTGATCGTTTCACGTCATCTGGGGGAAAGGCTGGGCATTGGCCATTCTTTGGGCAGGATCATGACGCGTTGCTGGTGGGGGGGCGCTGTTGACGGCTGCATTGCTTACGTTTTGCGCACGCGTTCTTGGTTGCCGTAATCCGAACGCAAAAAATGGTCGTCCGAAGCGGTTAGATTACTTGGGACTGATCGAGCTCGTCACGGTCTTTCTGGATCCATGCGCTGGGTGTTGTACCGCGAAGCGGTGGCGATATTCATGGAACATAAATGGCGTGGAGTCGGTACAACGCAATTTGGCGAGTGGCCTTGCGCTGGCCCTGGGGATTCCCCCATAGCACCATCCTGTCTGTCCGTCAGATACGGATCGTACTGGCCGGCAAACACCTTTTTTCTGGTGCTGTTTGCGGTGTTTCTTCCGAAAGCGCATTTATCTGGAAACATATTCGAGCACGGACGAGATGGTCCATCATAATTTCGAATCTTTGGCGCGGGCGACCAAGATTTTTCAACTATCACAGGAATATCACATAAGGCACTATGCCTATCCGACGGTAGAAAAGTATTTGTCAAAGACCCTCGGCGCCTATGCGCGCATTGAAGGCGAGCAGTACGTGCAACAAGGGAGACGATTTTCCTTAGTGAGGATGCTGGGGGAACCGCTGAAGGAATTCATCATGCGTTTTCTGTTTCGGAGAAGATTACTGGACGGCATGCGTGGTTTTATTCTTGCCTGCCTATATTCTGGGTATCGATTTTGCGTGTGGACAAACGTCTGGTTTTTGCAAAACGGCAAGAACAGATGACCTGTCTTATTTAACCAAAGCTGAGCATGACAAATATACCGTTCATTTCTGTGGTAACAGCCTGCTTCAATTCCATCGAATTTATCGAGCAATGTGTGCAAAGCGTCATTAAGCAGGAATTATGCATAGTCGAGCATATTGTTATTGATGGAGGCTCGACCGATGGAACCCGCGAAATTATTTCACAATACGGGAAACAGCTCGCGTACTGGCACTCGATGCCGGACCGCGGATTGGCGCACGCATGGAATCAGGGAATTGCGCGCGCCCGCGGAAGGTGGCTGTTGTTTCTCAATGCAGATGACTACCTGTGCGACAGCGACGTGCTTGCACGTCTTGCCGCGGTGGTTGAATCGCACGGCGACGTTGACGTGATTTATGGACAAGTCGCATTTGTCAGCCGGGAAACACATGCCAAGCGGCTGGGTGAGCCTTTCGGTGGACCATTCGCGTGGAGCGAATTTGTTACCAGGAGCACCATTCCGCATCCTGCGGCGCTGACCAAGCGGGAGTACTTCGACCGGGTCGGGCTGTTTCGCGAGGATTTCCGGATAGCCGTTGATTACGAATTGTACTTGCGTTCCGGGCCTGACCTGAAAACGTATTTCGTGCCAATTCTCGTTTCATGCATGCGAATTGGCGGCATGAGCAGGGTAAGAGGCCGAGAGGTATTAAGGGAATGGCTGCGGGCGGTAACCATTAATAAGTCCCTGCCGCGTGTTCAGGCCAAAATATGGTATTGGTATCTGGTATTCCGCCACGTTATTGGCCGAATAATGTCGAATATTATTTTGTGGCGACGTCTCCGAATGAAACTGTACGGTGGCCGCTGAGCATGTGCCCGGATAGAATTACTGACCAGCGTTACCTCGGTTCGGACTACGCCGAGAGCAATCCCACATGGGACATCGAGGATTCGCCTTGGAAAGCGCGCCAAGTGCTGAAAATGATGAATGCGCACGATCTGAAGCCAGACCGTGTGGTTGAGGTAGGTTGCGGCGCAGGGGGTGTTCTTGCCCGTCTGCGCGATGCGTTTCCGGAGGCCGGGCTTCACGGGTATGACATTGCTCCGGATGCCGCTCGTTTCTGGCCTGCCCATGCGATCAAGGATATCCGTTTCAAGGTGGGAGATTTTCTGCAGTTGGACGATGGTCACTACGATCTTATGTTACTGCTCGATGTGATCGAGCATGTGTCAAACCCTTTCGAGTTCCTGGCGGAGCTGCGAGGGCGGGCGGATCGCTACATCTTCCATATCCCGCTCGATCTGTCAGCCGTGACCGTCCTGCGTGAAACACCGCTACTCCATGTTCGAAAAAAGGTCGGACATATTCATTATTACACCAAAACACTTGCGCTTATGCTGCTCAATGAATGCGGTTATCAGGTGCTCGACTGGTTTTACACTGGCGCCAGTCTCGAGGGGCCGATGCGGGGATGGAAGACGCGGCTCGCCAGCATGCCCCGGCGGGTTGCTTACGCCGTTAACAAGGACATCGGTGTGAGGCTGTTCGGCGGTGAAACCATCATGGTTTTGGCCCGAGCGGCCGATTCCCCGTAGAGCTTGTCATTCACGCGCGGTATTGCCATCGAGACGACTGCGAATATCTATCGCAACTGTCTCCCCCATGCGTCTGTTTGCATATCCAAATAAACCCGTCAGGGTTTTTCTGTTCCGTTGCATGACGCTGTCAAAAATCGCCCGGTCCATCGATCAATCATGAGTCTTATTATCCACGCGCCGAACATTCACCAAGGTGGCGGAAAAGCGCTGCTGCTGGCGCTGCTTGGGTCGCTGAAAAATGGCACGATCCGGCAAGTGCCCCTGGATGCGCGCCTGCAGCTCGATCAGAGCCTGCCGCGGGATGTGGTGGTGGAGCAGGTACCGCCCACGATCGCGGGGAGGCTGGCGGCAGAGTGGCGGCTTGGGCGCACGGCGCAAGCGGATGACACCGTTTTATG
>Ga0105101_10000107_pt1 | contig 31109 bp, 43 predicted proteins | sample PPLLak21cMay2015_2_FD_87037 | JGI IMG/M metagenome (GOLD analysis project Ga0105101, IMG submission 87037) | Freshwater sediment microbial communities from Prairie Pothole Lake near Jamestown, North Dakota, USA - PPLs Lake P8 Core (1) Depth... | ecosystem: Environmental > Aquatic > Freshwater >... | reverse complement strand
GGGCGACAACATCAAGATGGTCGTCACCCTGATCAACCCCATCGCCATGGAACAGGGCCTGCGCTTCGCCATTCGCGAAGGCGGCCGGACCGTGGGCGCGGGGGTGGTGGCGAAGGTGATTGAGTAACAGCAATTCCTGATTCCGGATTCCTGATTGGAAACCGGAAATCAGCAGAGAACAGAAATCAGGAATCAGAAATCAGGAATCGGTTTTATATATGGCTAACCAGAAGATCCGCATCCGCCTCAAGGCCTTCGATCATCGTTTGATCGACCGTTCCGCGGCGGAAATTGTCGACACGGCGAAGCGCACCGGCGCGCTCGTGCACGGCCCGATTCCGCTGCCGTCGAAGGTGGAGCGTTACACGCTCAACCGTTCTCCGCATTGCGACAAGAAATCGCGCGACCAGTTCGAGGTGCGCACGCACAAGCGGATCATGGACATCATCGAGCCCACGGACAAGACCGTGGACGCGCTGATGAAACTCGACCTCGCGGCCGGCGTGGACGTCGAAATAAAGCTAAGTTAAAACGTTCAAAGTACAGGGTTCAAAGTTGAAAGCCGCGTGATTTAAACCTTGAACTCGAAACTTTGAACTTTGAACCAGGATTTACGAAATGGCTCTCGGACTAGTTGGACGCAAAATCGGTATGACCCGCCTGTTCTCGGCGAACGGCGAGGGCACGCCCGTCACCGTGCTGGAAGTGACCGCCAACCGCGTCACCCAGGTGAAGGACGAGGCGAAGGACGGCTATCGCGCGGTGCAGCTGACCATCGGCAAGCGCCGCGCCGACAAGCTGCCCAAGCCGCTGGCGGGCAAGTACGCCAAGGCCGGCGTGGAGCCGGGCCGCGGGCTGTGGGAATTCCGCCTGGGTGCGGACGAAGGTGCCGATCTCAAACCGGGCGCCGAGGTCAAGCTGGATATCTTCCAGGTGGGCGGGCACGTGGACGTGCAGGGCACGTCTATTGGTAAGGGCTTTGCCGGCACGATCAAGCGCCATCATTTCCGCGGCGGTCGCGCCACGCACGGTAACTCGCTGAGCCACCGGGCCCCGGGCTCGATCGGCCAGCGCCAGACGCCGGGCCGCGTGTTTCCGGGCAAGAAAATGGCCGGCCATCTGGGCGACGCCACGGCGACCTGCCTGAATCTCGAGGTCATGCAGATCGATGCCGAACGCAATCTGCTCATGGTCAAGGGCGCGGTCCCGGGACCCAAGGGCCAGGACGTGGTGATCCGCCCGAGCGTCAAGATGAAAGCCAAGGCCAAAGCGGCCAAGGCGGAGAAGTAAGGAACGGACATGAAAGTGCAACTTATGAACGGTACCGGATCGGCCTCGGAGCTTCAGGTGTCCGATGAGGTGTTTGCCGCGGCCTTCAACGAGCCGCTGGTGCATCAGGTGGTGGTGGCCTATCAGGCGACCGGCCGCCAGGGCACGCGCAAGCAGAAAACCCGGGCAGAAATTCGCGGCGGTGGTAAAAAACCGTGGCGCCAGAAGGGCACTGGCCAGGCGCGCGCGGGCACGATCCGCAGCCCGCTGTGGCGCGGCGGCGGCAAGGTTTTCCCGGCCTCGCCGGACGAGAATTTCGAGCAGAAGGTCAACCGCAAGATGTATCGCGGCGCGCTGCGCTCGATCCTGTCCGAGCTGCTGCGTCAGGGCCGGCTGGTGACGGTGGCCGAATTCAAGATGGATCAGCCGAAAACCAAGGCGTTGGTGGACAAGCTCAAGAAGCTCGAGACGCCGGATGTGCTGATCGTGACCGACGCGCTGGACAATAACCTACAGCTCGCGGCGCGCAACCTGCCGGACGTGGACGTGCGCATGGTCGGCGCGGCCGACCCGGTGAGCCTGATCCGTCACGCCAAAGTCATCCTGACGCAGGGCGCGGTCAAGAAGTTCGAGGAGATGCTGGCATGAGCACGCGCGAAGAGAGGCTGTTTCAGGTGATTCTCGCGCCGCACGTTTCGGAGAAGAGCTCGCGCCTGGCCGACAAGAACCGGCAGATGGTGTTCGAGGTGCGTCCCGACGCGACCAAGCCGGTGATCAAGCAGGCGGTGGAAAAGATGTTCAACGTCCAGGTGGAATCGGTGACGGTGACGAACGTGCAGGGCAAGCGCAAGGGTGGACGCAACGCCGGCCGCCGGCAGGACTGGAAGAAGGCCTATGTGCGCCTGAAGCCGGGCCAGGACATCAATTTCGTCGGACAGCAATAAGGGTTTTCAAGGAATTCAGCAATGGCACTGGTCAAGATGAAACCGACGTCCGCGGGTTCGCGCGCCATGGTCCGGGTGGTCAAGCCCGACCTGCACAAGGGCGCGCCGCACGCGCGCCTGCTCGAGCGGAAAAACCGCGGCAGCGGGCGCAACAACCTCGGCCGCGTCACGACGCGCCACCAGGGTGGCGGCCACAAGCAGCATTACCGCGTCATCGATTTCAAGCGCGACAAGGACGGTGTTCCGGGCCGCGTTGAGCACCTGGAATACGATCCGAACCGCAGCGCGAACATCGCCCTGGTGCTGTACGCCGACGGTGAGCGCCGTTACATCATCGCGCCCAAGGGCGTGGAGGCCGGCACGGAAATCCAGTCCGGTCCGAATGCCCCGATCAAGGCGGGCAACTGCCTGCCGCTGCGCAGCATCCCGGTCGGCAGCACCGTGCATTGCGTGGAACTCAAGCAACGCGGTGGAGCCCAGCTTGGCCGCGCCGCGGGCGCCGGCATCCAGCTGGTGGCGCGTGACGGCGACTACGCCCAGCTGCGGCTGCGTTCCGGCGAAGTGCGCAAGGTGCACGTCGACTGCCGCGCCGTCATCGGCGAGGTCGGCAACGCCGAACACAGCCTGCGCAAGCTCGGCAAGGCGGGCGCGTCGCGCTGGCGCGGCATCCGTCCGACGGTGCGCGGCACCGCCATGAACCCGGTGGATCATCCGCACGGCGGCGGCGAAGGCCGCACCAAGGGCGGGCGTCATCCGGTCAGCCCCTGGGGCACGCCGACCAAGGGCTACAAGACGCGCGCCAACAAGCGCACGAATTCGATGATCGTTCATCGACGCAAGAAATAAGGGGTTTTGAACCGTGCCACGTTCAGTCAGAAAAGGACCATACGTTGATGCGCACCTCGCCACCAAGGTGGAGAAGGCGCGCATGGAAAGCAGCAAGAAGCCGATCAAGACCTGGTCGCGCCGCTCGACCATCACGCCGGATTTCGTCGGCCTGACGGTCGCGGTGCACAACGGACGGCAGCATGTGCCGCTGCTGATCACCGAGAACATGGTCGGTCACAAGCTCGGCGAATTCGCGGCGACGCGCACGTTCAAGGCGCACTCGGGCAACCGCAAAGTGACGACGGAAGAGGCGAAATAAGTCATGCAAGCCATTGCCATTCTGAAATATGTCCGGGTGTCCGCGCAGAAGGGACGTTTGGTAGCAGACCAGATTCGCGGCCTGCCGGTCGCGCGCGCCCTGGAGCTGCTGCAGTTCAGCCCCAAGAAGGCCGCGGGCCACGTGCGCAAGGTCCTCGAATCGGCCATCGCCAATGCCGAGCACAACGAGGGCGCGGATGTCGACGAACTCAAGGTGGCGACCATTCAGGTGGACGGCGGACCGACGCTGCGGCGCTTCCATTCGCGCGCCAAGGGGCGCGGCGTGCGCATTCTCAAGCGCACCAGCCACATCACCGTGGTGGTGAGCGACGAGAAGAAGCCGTCGAAGGCCATGAAGTCGAAGGCCGTGAAGAAGGAGAAAAGCTGATGGGCCAGAAAATCAATCCGATCGGTTTCCGCATGGGGATCAGCCGTGACTGGACCGCCAAGTGGTACGCGGGCACCAAGTCCTATACCCAGAACCTGCTCTCGGATATCGCGCTGCGCGACTACCTCAAGATCAGGCTCAAGAACGCGGCGCTCAGCACGGTCGTGATCGAGCGTCCGGCCCAGAGCATCAACATCACGGTGCACACGGCGCGCCCGGGCATCGTCATCGGCAAGAAGGGCGAGGACATCGAGAAGCTGCGCCAGGAGCTGACCAAGCTGGCCGGCCGTCCGGTGCAGCTGGCGGTGGAAGAAGTGCGCCAGCCGGAGCTGGACGCACAACTGGTGGCCGAGAACATCGCCCAGCAGCTGGAGAAGCGCATCATGTTCCGTCGCGCCATGAAGCGCGCCGTGACCAACGCCATGCGCCTGCGCGCGCTGGGGATCAAGATCATGGTCGCCGGACGCCTGAACGGCGCCGAGATCGCGCGCACCGAGTGGTACCGCGAGGGCCGCGTGCCGCTGCACACGCTGCGCGCCGACATCGATTACGGTTTTTCCGAGGCCCATACGACCTACGGCAAGATCGGCGTGAAGGTGTGGATCTTCAAGGGCGAGGTGTTCGACAAGGACGCGCCCAAGATGGAAGACGCCGAGGCCCAGAAGAAAGGGGCGACGGCTTAATGATTTTGAAACCGCTGATGAACGCGGAAATGTTCCGGGTTCAGGGTTCAAAGTACAGAGTACAGGGTTAAACGCCAGACTCGGTACCATGTACTCTGTACTCTGTACACTGAACTTCGAGAGTTAAATCATGCTGCAACCGAAACGAACGAAATATCGCAAGCAGATGAAGGGCCGCAACCGCGGCCTGGCACTGCGCGGCAACAAGGTCAGCTTCGGCGAATACGGCCTGAAGGCCGTCACGCGCGGACGCCTGACCTCGCGCCAGATCGAGGCCGCGCGCCGCGCGCTCACGCATTTCATCAAGCGCGGCGGGCGCGTGTGGATCCGGGTGTTCCCGGACAAGCCGGTTTCCAAGAAACCGCTGGAAGTCCGCATGGGCAGCGGCAAGGGCAACGTGGAGTACTGGGTCGCGCTGATTCAGCCGGGCGCCGTGCTCTATGAGATGGAAGGCATCAATGAGCAGGAGGCACGCGAGGCATTCAAGCTCGCCGCCGCCAAGCTCCCGGTACGAACCACGTTCGTGACCCGGACGCTTTAACAGGAATTGACGATGAACGCGAAAGATTATCGGGCGATGGACGAGCAGGCGCGCCAGAAGGAAATGACCGACATGCTGCGCGAGCAGTTCAACCTGCGCATGCAGAAGGCGACCGGGCAATTGTCGAATACGGCGAATCTGACCAAGGTGCGGCGCAACATCGCGCGCCTGCGCACGGTCATGAACGAGAAGGCATCAGGATAAGGGCATGGGCGAACAGACCAAAACCGCACGCTCGGCCACGGGCCGCGTGATCAGCAACAAGATGAACAAGACGATTACCGTGCAGGTGGATCGTCGCATCCGCCATCCGTTGTACGGCAAGATCATTACGCGCCGTTCCAAGCTGCACGCGCACGACGAAGGCAACGAGTGCAAGGAAGGCGATTTGGTGGTGATCGAGGAATGCCGTCCGCTGTCCAAGACCAAGGCCTGGCGCCTGGTCAAGGTGCTGGAGCGGGCCCGGGAAGTCTGACAAGCCCTTGTTTTTGGGTGGTTTTGAGGCAAGTAGTGATATAATCGCGCGTTTTCGCCTGGGGCGGAGGCGCCGTGTGGAGACAGGACAATGATCCAGATGCAGACCCTGCTGATGGTCGCTGACAACAGCGGGGCAAAAACGGTGCAGTGCATCAAGGTGCTGGGCGGTTCCCATCGCCGGTATGCCGGCATTGGCGACGTGATCAAGGTCAGCGTGAAGGAAGCGATTCCGCGCGGCAAGGTCAAGAAAGGCGATGTCTACGACGCCGTCATCGTGCGTACCCGCAAGGGCGTGCGGCGCACGGACGGTTCGGTCATCCGCTTCGACACCAACGCGGCGGTGCTGCTGGACAACAAGCGCGAACTGATCGGCACCCGTATCTTCGGACCGGTGACGCGCGAGCTGCGCAGCGAGCAGTTCATGAAGATCATCTCGTTGGCGCCGGAAGTATTGTAAGAGGCAGGAAGTCATGAAAAAAATTCGAAAAGGCGACAAGGTGGTGGTACTCGCCGGTCGCGACAAAGGCAAGCAGGGCACGGTCCTGCGCGTGTTTGACGACAGCCGCGTGCTGGTCGAGAACGTGAACATGATCAAGCGCCACACCAAGCCGAACCCCAACAAGGGGGTGGCCGGCGGCATCATCGACCGCGAGGCGCCGATTCACGCCTCCAACGTCGCGCTGTTCAACCCGGCCACGGGCAAGGGTGAGCGCGTGGGCATGCGCGTGATGCAGGACGGCAGCAAGGTCAGGTTTTTCAAGAAGAGCGGCGAAGTCGCCGACGTGAAATAAGGTTTCAGACGATGGCAAGGCTCAAGGAACATTACCGGAAAAACGTGATACCCGCGTTGCAGGCCAAGTTCGGCTACCAGAACGTGATGCAGGTGCCGCGGATCACCAAGATCACCCTTAATATGGGTGTCGGCGAGGCCATGGCTGACAAGAAGGTCATCGACAACGCCGCCAACGACATGACGCTGATCAGCGGCCAGAAGCCGCAAATCGCGCGTGCACGGAAATCGATCGCCAACTTCAAGGTGCGTGAGAACTGGCCGATCGGTTGCAAGGTGACGCTGCGCGGCGCCCGCATGTACGAATTCCTGGATCGCCTCATCAGCGTGGCGATCCCGCGCATCCGCGATTTCCGCGGCCTGCCCTCGCGTTCGTTTGACGGGCGCGGCAATTATTCGCTCGGCATCAAGGAACAGATCATTTTTCCCGAGATCGATTTCGACAAGGTCGATGCGATCCGCGGAATGGACATTACCATCACCACCAGCGCCAAGACCGACGCGGAAGCGCGGGAGTTGCTGGTGGCGTTCAGTTTTCCGCTGCGCAGCTGAGGATTTTTGCATGGCCAAGACAAGCATGATCAATCGTGACAAGAACCGCTCGGCACTGGTTGCCAAGTATGCGGTGAAGCGCGCCGAGCTGCGCGAGAAGGTCAAGAACGTGAAGCTGTCCGACGAGGAACGCCACGCGGCCATGATCGCGCTGCAGAAGCTGCCGCGCGATTCGAGCTATATCCGCCGTCGCAACCGCTGCGGCCTGACCGGCCGCCCGCGCGGTTTTTACCGCAAGTTCGGGCTGTCCCGCAGCAAGCTGCGCGAGATCATGATGCGTGGTGAAGTGCCGGGCGTGGTCAAGGCGAGCTGGTGATAAACGTGAGTACAAAGTTACAGGTTCAAAGTTCAATATCTGAAACCTAATACTTTGGAACTCTGAACTTTAAACTCTGAACATTGAACACTGAATTTATATGATGACCGATCCGATTGCCGACCTGTTGACCCGCATCCGCAACGGCCAGATGGCCGAGAAGGTGAACGTGCGCGTTCCCGCCTCGCGGCTCAAGCTGGCCATTGCCAAGGTGTTGCAGGACGAGGGCTATGTCGAGTCCTGCCGCGAAGTCACCGAGGCCGGCCGGCCGCTGATCGAGATCGCCCTGAAGTATCACGATGGACGACCGGTGATCGAGCGTCTCGATCGCGTGAGCACCCCCGGGCTGCGGCGCTATGCCGGCAAGCACCGCCTGCCGCGCGTTGATGGCGGCATGGGCGTGGCGATCGTCTCCACCTCCCAGGGCATCATGTCCGACCGCGCCGCCCGCAAGGCCGGCCTGGGCGGCGAAATCCTGTGCGTTGTCTCATAAGAGCATTGAACCATGTCACGAATTGCGAAAAATCCGGTGGCCGTCCCGAGCGGGGTGCAGATCGCGCTCGCGGGCGCCAAGCTCAGCGTCAAGGGGCCCAAGGGGAACCTGGAGCATGAGATGCACCCGCTGGTGAAGATGACCCAGGAGGGCAACTTGCTCAAGTTCCAGCGCGCCAACGATTCGACGCTGGCGCGCGCCATTTCCGGCACCACGCGGGCGCTGGTGAACAACATGGTCAACGGCGTGGCCAAGGGTTTCGAGAAGAAGCTCACCATTATCGGCGTCGGTTATCGCGCCGCGGTGCAGGGCAAGAAGCTCAACCTCACGCTGGGTTACTCGCACCCGATCGTGTACGACATTCCCAACGGGATCACCATCGAGGCGCCGGACCAGACCAATCTCGTGGTCAAGGGCGCGGACAAACAGCTGGTGGGCCAGGTGGCTGCCGAGATTCGCGCATACCGTTCACCCGAGCCGTACAAGGGCAAGGGCGTGCGCTACGTCAATGAAGTGGTAGTCAAGAAAGAGGCCAAGAAGAAGTAACGGGCTTCGAGTCAGGTAAACGAATTTTATGAAAAGAGAAATCAATACACGGCTGCGCCGCGCGCGGCACATCCGGCGCAAGATCATCGGCCTGCAGGCCGACCGCCTGTGCGTGCATCGCACGCCGCGCCATATCTACGCCCAGATCATCGACAAGAGCGGCGGCAAGGTGCTGGCCTCGGCCTCCACGGTCGAAGCGGACGTCCGCGGCCAGATCAAGCACGGCGGCAACGTCGAGGCGGCAAAACTGATCGGCAAGCGCATCGCCGAGAAGGCGAAAACCGCGGGCATCACGCGCGTGGCGTTCGACCGCTCGGGCTTCAAGTATCACGGACGCGTGAAGGCACTGGCCGACGCCGCGCGCGAAAACGGTTTGGAATTCTGAGGACGACACTGTGGCAGCTTTCAACGAATCCGATACACGAGGCGACAACCTTCAGGAAAAGCTGATCAGCGTCCGGCGCGTGGCCAAGGTCGTCAAGGGCGGCCGCATCTTCGGCTTCTCCGCGTTGACCGTGGTCGGCGACGGCGCCGGCCGCATCGGCATCGGCCGCGGCAAGGCGCGCGAAGTCCCGGCGGCGGTCAGCAAGGCCATGGAAAACGCGCGCCGCAACATGATGAAGGTCCAGCTCAAGGGCCCGACCCTGCATCACGCGGTTATCGCCGAGCACGGCGCCTCCAAGGTCGTGATCAAGCCGGCCTCGGTCGGCACCGGCATCATCGCCGGCGGCGCCATGCGCGCGGTGTTCGAGGTCGTGGGAGTACAGGACGTGCTGGCCAAGTGCCTCGGTTCGCGCAACCCGGTGAACATGGTGCGTGCCACCATCAAGGGTCTGCAGGCCATGCACAGTCCGGAAGCGGTCGCGCGCAAGCGCGGCAAACGCGTGGAAGAAATTCTGGGTTAAGGGGCGAATCATGGCGGCAAATCCAAAATCGGGAAAGAAACTGCGCGTGACGCTGCTCAAGAGCCCGTACGGCACCGGCAAAAGCCACATGGCCACGGTGCGCGGCCTGGGCCTGCGTCGGCGCCATCACACGGTGGAACTCGAAGACACCCCCGCCGTGCGCGGCATGATCAACAAAGTCGCCTATATGGTGAAATGCGAGCAAGTATGACCATGCAACTGAATACCATGAAGCCGGGTCGCGGCGCCAAGACCGCGGCCAAGCGCCTCGGCCGCGGTGGCGGCTCGGGTCTCGGCAAGACCAGCGGCAAGGGCCACAAGGGCCAGACCGCGCGCGCCGGCGGCTATCACAAGGTCGGATTCGAAGGCGGCCAGATGCCGATTCAGCGCCGCCTGCCCAAGCGCGGTTTCCGCTCCGCCGCGAAGGTGGCCGGCCACACCGCCGAAGTTCGCCTGCAGGAACTGGGCAAGCTGGAAGAGGCGGTGATCGATCTGGCCGCGCTCAAGAAGGCGAACATCGTGCCGGCGCAGGCGGAACAGGCCAAGGTTTATCTCTCCGGCACGCTGGAGAAGGCAGTGACGCTGCGCGGTATCCGTTTGACCAAGGGTGCGCGCGAGGCCGTGACCAAGGCCGGCGGGAAGATCGAAGACTGATGAGTAGCCCTGCAGGAAGTTTCGGCGGGCTCGCGGGCCTGGGCAAGCTCACGGAGCTGCGGCAGCGGATCTTCTTTGTGCTGGGGGTGTTGATCGTATACCGCATCGGGACCTATATCCCGGTACCGGGCATCAACCCCGTGGCCCTGGCGCAGATGTTCGAGGGCACGCAAAGCTCGATCGTCGGCCTGTTCAACATGTTTTCCGGCGGCGCCCTGGAACGGTTTTCGCTGTTTGCGCTCGGCATCATGCCGTACATCTCGGCGTCCATCATCATGCAGTTGATGTCGACGACGATCCCGAGCCTGGAACAGCTGAAGAAAGAAGGCGAGAGCGGGCGGCGCAAGATTACGCAGTACACCCGTTACGGCACGGTGGTGCTGGCGACATTCCAGGCGCTTGGCATTGCCATTGCGCTGGAAAGCCAGACCGCGGCCGGCATGCCGGTGGTGGTCGCGCCGGGTTTCGGATTCAAGCTGATCACGGTGATTTCTCTCGTGACCGGTACGATGTTTTTGATGTGGCTGGGTGAACAGGTGACCGAGCGCGGCATCGGCAACGGCATCTCGATACTGATTTTTGCCGGCATCGTGGCCGGACTGCCGGGGGCCATCGCCCATACGCTGGAGCTGGCCAGCCGCGGGACGTTCCAGCCGTTGTTCGTGCTGACGCTGTTTGCCATCGCGCTGGCGGTTACGGCGTTCGTGGTATTCGTCGAGCGCGGTCAGCGGCGCATCACGGTGAATTACGCCAAGCGCCAGCAGGGGCGCCGGGTGATGGCGGGCCAGACCAGCCACTTGCCGCTCAAGGTGAACATGGCGGGCGTGATTCCGCCGATTTTCGCCTCGAGCATCATCCTGCTCCCGGCCACGGTCGTGAGCTGGTTCGGGCAGGCGGAGGGCATGGAATGGCTGCGCAACATCGCGACCACGCTGTCGCCGGGCCAGCCGATCTACGTGATTTTGTACGCCTCGGCGATCGTGTTTTTCTGTTTCTTTTATACCGCTCTGGTGTTCAATCCCAAGGAGACGGCGGAGAACCTGAAGAAGTCCGGCGCGTTCATCCCGGGCATACGTCCGGGCGAGCAGACGGCGGGTTACATCGATGGCGTGATGTCGCGGCTGACGCTGGGTGGCGCGATTTACGTGACGCTGGTGTGCCTGCTGCCGGAGTTCATGATCGTGAAGTGGAACGTGCCGTTCTATTTCGGCGGCACTTCACTGCTGATCGTGGTGGTGGTGTGCATGGATTTCATGGCCCAGGTACAGGCCAGGCTCATGTCGCACCAGTATGAGAGCCTGCTGAAGAAGGCGAACCTGACCGGCGGGATGGGTCTGCCGCGCTAGCAGGCGGCTTGAGTGGTACCAGGAGAAAGGCAATGAAAGTAAGGGCATCGGTCAAGAAAATGTGCCGGAACTGCAAAATCGTGCGCCGCAAGCGTGTCGTGCGCGTGATTTGCTCGGATCCGACCCATAAGCAGAGACAGGGCTAGAAACCCTGCAAAATGCTTGATATTTACCAGATAAATCAGTAACCTTGCGCGTTTTCTCGCAGGGCAGGCAGCAGGAGACAGGCTAAAAATGGCCCGAATTGCAGGCATCAATTTACCGAACCAGAAACATGTCTGGATCGCGCTGACGTCGATTTACGGCATCGGCCGCACCCGCGCGCGCGACATCTGCGCCGCCAGCGGCGTGACCCTGTCCACCAAGGTGAAGGACCTGACCGACGCCGAAGTCGACAAGATCCGCATCGAGGTGGGGAAATTCACGGTCGAAGGCGACCTGCGCCGCACCATGTCGATGAGCGTCAAGCGTCTCATGGACCTCGGCACCTACCGCGGCATGCGTCACCGCCGCGGGCTGCCGGTGCGCGGGCAGCGCACCAAAACCAACGCCCGCACCCGCAAGGGGCCGCGCAAGAGCGTCATCCGCGGCACCGGCAAGCCGACCACGGCATAGCATACGGAACACTGAATCATGGCTACCAATCCAGCTGCACCTGAATCCACTGCGAGCGCGCCGGCCAAGGCCAAGAAGCGCGCCAAGAAGAGCGTGTCCGAGGGCATTGCCCATATCCACGCCTCCTTCAACAACACCATCATTTCGATCACCGACCGCCAGGGCAACGTGCTGTCATGGTCGACCTGCGGCAACACCGGCTTCAAGGGTTCGCGCAAGAGCACGCCGTTCGCCGCCCAGGTCTCGGCCGACAAGGCGGGGCGCGCGGCGCAGGAGTACGGCGTGCGTTCGCTCGAGGTGCGCGTGAAGGGCCCGGGGCCGGGGCGCGAGTCCGCCGTGCGGGCGTTGCATGCGCTGGGATTCGAAATTGCCAACATCATCGACGTGACCGCGATGCCCCACAACGGGTGCCGTCCGGCCAAGCGGCGTCGCGTGTAAATTCCTGACGGAGAGACAAACCCAGTGGCACGTTACAACGATTCCAAATGCCGTCTTTGCCGGCGCGAAGGCGGCAAGCTGTTCCTGAAGGGCGAGAAATGCTTCACCGAGAAATGCCCGGTGGAGAAGCGCGCCTATGCTCCCGGCCAGCACGGCCAGCAGAAAAGCCGCCTGTCCGATTACGGCAAGCAGCTGCGCGAGAAACAGAAGCTGCGCCGCATCTACGGGATTCTCGAGCGCCAGTTCCAGAATTATTACAAGGAAGCCGCGCGCCACAAGGGCTCGACCGGCGAGGATCTTCTGAAGATGCTCGAATCGCGTCTGGACAACGTCGTCTATCGCATGGGTTTCGGCGTTTCGCGCGCCGAGGCCAGGCAACTGGTGCGGCACAACGCCGTGCGCGTGAACGGCCGGCGCGTCAACATCCCGTCTTACCAGGCGCGTCCGAACGACCTCATCGAGATTTCCGCCTCGGCCCAGGAGCAGCTGCGCATCAAGGCCGCGCTCGAGGCGGCCGGCCAGCGCGGAATTCCGGAGTGGCTGGATGTCGACATCAAGGCCATGAAGGGCACGTTCAAGAGCGTGCCGGAACGCAATGACTTGCCGTCGGACATCAACGAAAGTCTCGTCGTGGCGCTTTATTCGAAGTAACGTAATTCGTATCTTAACGAGGACGCTCTCATGCAGAGTTCTGCAACCGAATTTCTGAAGCCGCGTCTGGTGGACGTGCAGACGCTTTCCCCCACGCACGCGAAGATCACGCTGGAACCGCTCGAACGCGGGTTCGGCTATACGCTCGGCAACGCGCTGCGCCGCATCCTGCTGTCCTCGATGCCGGGAAGCGCGATCACCGAGGTGAAGATCGACGGCGTGCTGCACGAATACTCCACCATGGAGGGCGTGCAGGAGGACGTGATCGAAATCCTGCTCAATCTCAAGACCGTCGCCCTGCGCATGCACGGCCGCGACGAGGTCACGCTGAAGCTCTCCAAGAAGGGTCCCGGCGTCGTCACCGCTGGCGATATCCAGCTGGAACACGACGTGGAAGTGGTGGACCCGAAGCACGTGATCGCCACCCTGACCAAGGAAGCGACGCTGAACATGGAGCTCAAGGTCAACCGTGGTCGCGGCTACCAGCCGGTCACGGCACGCGCGGCCGGCGCCGAAGCGCGCGCCATCGGCGTGATGCAGCTCGATGCCTCCTACAGCCCGATCCGCCGCGTGGCCTATACGGTCGAGAATGCGCGCGTGGAACAGCGCACCGACCTCGACAAGCTGATTCTGGACATTGAAACCAACGGCGCCATCAACCCGGAAGAGGCGGTGCGGCGTTCGGCCAATATCCTGCAGGACCAGATTTCCATCTTCGTCGACCTGAAGAGCCCCGAGACCAAGGCGGAGGAGAAGCGCGAACCCGAAATGGACCCGCTGCTGCTGCGCCCGGTGGACGATCTCGAGCTCACGGTGCGTTCGGCCAATTGCCTCAAGGCCGAGAACATTTTCTACATCGGCGATCTGATCCAGCGCTCCGAGTTCGAACTGCTCAAGACCCCCAACCTCGGCAAAAAATCGCTGACCGAAATCAAGGACGTGCTGGCCCAGCACGGTCTGTCGCTCGGCATGAAGCTCGAGAACTGGCCGCCGGCCTCCCTGAAGGAAAGGGAAAAAACCCCGGAGATGGGTTCCGCCTCCTGATTAAAAGCGTAGAAGGTTAAAAATCATGCGTCACCACAAAAGCGGCCGTAAACTCAACCGCACCAGCAGCCACCGCGAGGCGATGTTCCGCAACATGGCGGTCTCGCTGTTGCGCCACGAGCAGCTGGTGACCACGCTGCCGAAGGCGAAAGAGCTGCGGCGCGTGGCCGAGCCGCTCATCACGCTGGCCAAGACAGCCTCGCTGGCCAACCGGCGCCTGGCCTATTCGCGCCTGCGCGACCGTGACATGGTGGGCAAGCTGTTCGACGATCTCGGCGTGCGTTTCAAGGACCGTCCGGGCGGTTACCTTCGCATCCTCAAGACCGGTTACCGGCGCGGCGATGCCGCGCCCATGGCGCTGGTGCAGTTGACCGAACAGCGCGCTGCCGAGGCGGCCGTTACGGAACCGGCGGGTGAAGCCGCGGCCGCGACGGAAACCGGCGCGAAACAGGCCAAGGCCAAGGCCAAGGGCGGCAAAACCGCCAAGGGCAAGGCCAAGAAGAGCACGACCAGGAAGAAGTCCGCCAAGACCAAGAAGACTGCCAAGGCGGCCGCGGAATAGCGGCGGCTACCTTCGTTAAAAAAGCCGGGCATGCCCGGCTTTTTTGTTTGAAGATTGCTGAAAAGTCCTTGCATGGACTTTTTCAGCCCGCTTCGGAGCGGCACATCCCTGTGGCGCCTAACAGGCTGCTGAAAAGAGTTTTACAGCAGCCTGTTAAAGCGCCGTAAGAGACAATAAGGCAGGTGCGCCATGATTGTCCTGTTTACCGATTTCGGCCTGAACGACCCCTACGTGGGCCAGATGCACGCGGTGTTCGCGCGCGAGGCGCCGGGCGTGCCGGTCATCGACCTGTTTCATTCCGTGCCTGCTTTCAACATCCGCGCCGGCGCCTATCTGCTGCCGGCCTATGCGCGTGATTTTCCGCCGGGCACGGTTTTCGTCTGTGTCGTTGACCCGGGTGTCGGCAGTGCGCGCCGTCCGGTCATGCTCCAGGCCGACCAGCGCTGGTATGTCGGTCCGGACAACGGCCTGTTCGAGATGGTGCGGCGCCGTGCCACGGAATACGAGTGCCGCGTGATCCATTGGCGTCCACCGCAACTCTCTGCCAGTTTTCACGGGCGCGACCTGTTCGCGCCGGTCGCGGCGCGATTGACGCGTGGTGAACTACCGGATTCCGAACCAGTCAGCCATTATCCTGAAAGGCGATCCACGGAGTCGATGTTGGCGCGCGGGGAACTACCGGATTCGGCGCGGGCCGATGTATCCTGGCCGGAGGACCTGGCCGAAATTATCCATATAGATCATTACGGTAACTGCATCAGCGGTTTGCGCGCCGAATCGGTACCGACCACGCAGGCCGTTCGCGCCGGGGGAGAGGTGTTAAAATACGCCCGGGTTTTTTCGGAGGTGCCGCCGGGCGCGGCGTTCTGGTACGAGAACGCCAACGGGCTGGTCGAAATCGCCGTCAACGGCGGCAGTGTCGCGGCGCGGCTGGGACTCCGGCCCGGCGATCCGCTCACGCTGATACAGCCATGACAATCACATGAAAGAATGGAGCCTCCAGAAGCGGGTGCTGTTTCTGGCCCTCGCCCCGCTGACCGTGGCAGTGCTGCTGTTGTCGCTGCACTTCACCAATGCCCGCATCCAGGACCTCGAAGACGCCCTGCGCAACCGCGGCCAGACCATTGCCACGCAACTGGCCGCGATCAGCGAAGACGCGTTTCGGTCCGGCAACCGGCAGGTGCTCGCCCGTTTCGTGCAATCGACCCTGCAGGAGAAAAACGTCATGGCGGTCACCGTGACCGACATGAAGGGCAACATCCTGGCGCATGCCTCCGAGGCCACCGACAAGAGCATGCCCCCGCCCCTGGCGGAAAGTTCGCGCTACAAGTTGCTGGCGCCGGTTTATTACAGCGAGGCCGGCGGCGCGAAGCCGAAGAAGGGGGACGTCGCGACCCCGAAGAAACAGGCCGGCTGGGTGACGGTCCAGCTTTCCAGCGCGGCGCTGCAGACCGAACAGAACCGGATCCTGTTTCAGAGCCTGTTCATCGTGTTCCTGGGGCTGGTGGTGACCATCGTGTTCGCCCTGCGCATGGCCCGCGCCGTGACGCGGCCGGTGATTTCGCTGACCCGGGCGGTGGAAAAGATCAAGAACGGCGTGCTCGATTACCGCGTGTCGACGCAATCGGGTGGCGAGGTCGGCCGGCTGGAGGATGGCATCAATGCCATGGCGGCGGCCTTGCAGGAGGCGCGCGACCGCGAGAAGAAACGCTCGGAGGATGCGTTGTTCCAGGAAAAGGTGCGCGCGCAGGTGACACTCGAGTCCATCGGCGACGGCGTGATCACCACCGATGCCGCGGGCCGGATCGTGTACATGAACCCGGTGGCGGAACAGTTTACCGAATGGCGCGGTGACGAAGCGCGCGGCAAGCCCCTGAGCGAGGTGTTCAAGATCTTCGACGAGGAGTCCAACCGCCTCGAGGAATACCCCATTCATTATTGCCTGCAGGACGGCCGCACCATCCGCCATGACAGTCATCACCTGCTGATGAGCCATGACGGCGGCAAGATCGAAATCCAGGACTCGGCTGCGCCGATCCGCGACCGCGACGGGGTAATCCTGGGCGCGGTGGTGGTGTTCCACGACGTGACGGAAATCCAGAGCATGGCGCGGCACATGGCCTTTCTGGCATCGCGCGACCCGCTCACGGGGCTGCTCAACCGGCGCGAATTCGAGTCACGCCTGCAGCACGTGCTGGAAAGCGCGCGCGCCGGGGAACGCACGCACGCGCTGCTGTATCTCGACCTCGACCAGTTCAAGATCGTGAACGACACCTGCGGCCATGTCGCCGGCGATGAGCTGCTCAAGCAGCTGGCCAGCCACCTGCAGAAGGAAATCCGCGCCAGCGACATGCTGGCGCGCCTGGGGGGCGACGAATTCGGCGTCATCCTCGAGGACTGTTCCGTCGACAAGGCCGAGCAGATCGCCGACCTGCTGCGCCAGTCGATCAAGGATTTCCGCTTCATGTGGGAGAAGCGCGCCTTCGAAATCGGCGTCTCCATCGGCCTGGTGCCGATCTCGCGCGACAGCGGCGGCCTGACGGAGGTGCTGAGCGCCGCCGACTCCGCCTGCTACATCGCCAAGGACCGCGGGCGCAACCGCATTCATATTTACCAGCCGGACGACCACGCGTTTGCCCAGCGCCGCGGCGAGATGCAGTGGGTGCACCGGCTGCGCCAGGGCCTGGAGAACAACAGCTTCGATTTGTACTGCCAGGCCATCGTCCCGCTGCAGGATACGGCGAAACAGACCGGCCCGTTCCATGAAATCCTGGTGCGCGTGCAGGACGAGGACCTGGTGTTGCCGGCGGCCTTCATCCCGGCCGCCGAGCGCTATCACCTGATGCCTTCCATCGATCGCTGGGTGATCCGCACGGTATTTCCCATGCTGGAGAAATACCAGGCGCGCGCCGCCGCCGGCGGTGGAGAATCCAGCAAGGCGCTGTTCGCGATCAACCTCTCCGGCCAGTCGCTCGGTGATGAGCAGTTTCTTGAATTCGTCATGCAGCAGTTTGCCCAGTACCGGGTCGATCCGCGCAGCATCTGTTTCGAGATCACCGAAACCGCCGCCATCGCCAATCTTACCCGCGCGCGCGATTTCATCGCGCGCTTCAAGCATATGGGTGTCCGCTTCGCGCTCGACGATTTCGGCTCGGGGCTGTCTTCCTTCGGCTATCTCAAGAGCCTGACCGTGGATTACCTCAAGATTGCCGGCGACTTCGTCGAAGGCATGCTGGAGGATCCCCTGCACCGCGCCATGGTGGAGGCCATCAACCAGGTCGGGCATGTCATGGGGCTGATTACCGTCGCCGAATCCGTGGAGAGTCCGGGCCTGATCGAGATGCTGCGCGAAATCGGCGTGGATCACGCCCAGGGGCATGGCATCGACACACCCAAGCCGCTGCATCAGGTGTTGCAGCTGCCGGAACAGGAATGGAACTCGGTGCGCACGCGCGCGAGCGGAACCGCCGGCTAACCTACCCGGCGCGGCGCCGGGGTGGCGCGGCGCGCTCCAGCAGCTGTTTCAGGAATTCCCCGGTATGCGAGGCCGGGTGCCCCGCCACTTCCTCCGGCGTGCCGGCGACGAGGATTTTTCCGCCGCCGTCGCCGCCTTCGGGACCCAGGTCGATCAGCCAATCCGCGGTCTTGATCACGTCCAGATTATGCTCGATGACGACCACGGTGTTGCCGTGGTCGCGCAGGCGGTTCAGCACCGTCAGCAGCTGCTGGATGTCGTGGAAATGCAGTCCCGTGGTCGGCTCGTCCAGGATGTACAACGTGCGCCCGGTGTCGCGCTTGGACAGCTCGCGCGCGAGCTTGATGCGCTGCGCCTCGCCACCGGACAGCGTGGTGGCGCTCTGGCCGAGGGTGATGTAGGACAGCCCGACCTCGAGCAGCGTCTGGAGCTTGTGGCTCACGGCCGGGATGGCGCTGAAAAACTCCGCCGCCATTTCCACGGTCATGGCCAGCACCTCGTCGATGCTTTTGTCCTTGTAGCGGATGTCGAGAGTTTCGCGGTTGTAGCGCTTGCCGCGGCACACATCGCATGGGACGTAGATGTCCGGCAGGAAATGCATCTCCACCTTGATCAGGCCGTCGCCCTGGCAGGCCTCGCAGCGCCCGCCGCGGACATTGAACGAGAAGCGCCCGGGCGCATAGCCGCGTTCGCGTGCCATGGGGGTGGCGGCGAACAGCTCGCGGATGGGCGTGAACAGCCCGGTATAGGTCGCGGGATTGGAGCGCGGCGTGCGTCCGATCGGCGACTGGTCGATGTCCACCACCTTGTCGAACTGCTCCAGCCCGTCGATGGCGCGGCAGGGAGCGGGTTCGAGCGCGGAGCCGTACAGGTGCTTGGCGACCGAGGCGTAGAGCGTGTCGTTGATGAGCGTGGATTTTCCCGAGCCCGAGACGCCGGTGACGCAGGTGAAAAGCCCCACCGGAATCGAAACATCCACGTCTTTCAGGTTGTTGCCGGTGGCGCCGCGAATCGCCAGCTGGCGTGCTGGATCGTTGGGGGTACGGCGCGACGGGACCGTGATTTTGCGTTCGCCGCGCAGGTAGGCGCCGGTGACCGAGGCCGGATGCCGCAGAATGTCCGCCGGCGTGCCCTGCGCCACAACCTCGCCGCCGTGCACGCCCGCACCCGGGCCGATGTCCAGCACGAAGTCCGCGGCGCGGATCGCCTCTTCATCATGTTCCACCACGATCACGGTGTTGCCCAGGTCGCGCAGGCGCCGCAGGGTGTCGAGCAGACGCGCGTTGTCGCGCTGGTGCAGTCCGATCGAGGGCTCGTCGAGCACGTACATGACGCCGACCAGCCCGGCGCCGATCTGGGAGGCCAGGCGTATGCGCTGCGCCTCGCCGCCGGAGAGCGTTTCTGCCGAGCGCGCCAGCGTCAGGTAATCCAGCCCGACGCTCACCAGAAACCCGAGGCGGTTGGCGACCTCTTTCACGATCTTGGCGGCGATTTCGCCACGGCTGCCGGTCAGGCGCAGGTTCTGGAAGAAATTGAGCGCGGTGGCCACCGGCAGCTGGGTGATTTCATGCAGTGCCTTGCCTTCCACGAACACATGCCGGGCCTCGCGTTTCAGGCGCGAGCCCTCGCAGGCCGTGCAGGGCTGGTGGCTGAGGAATTTCGCCAGTTCCTCGCGCACGGAATTGGATTCGGATTCGCGGTAGCGCCGCTCGATGTTGGGGATCACGCCTTCGAAGGCGTGCTTGCGCCTGGCACGCGGACCCTGCTCGCTGAAATAGGTGAAGGTAATGAGCTCGTCGCCACTCCCATGCAGGATCACGTCACGCGCCTTTTCCGGGAGTTCCCCGAACGGCGTATCGAGACTGAATTTGTAATGTTTCGCCAGCGATTCCAGCATGTGGAAATAAAATGCGTTGCGCCGGTCCCAGCCGCGGATCGCGCCGGCCGGCAGTGACAGCGTGGGGTCGCTGACGACACGCGCGGGATCGAAGAACTGGCGCACGCCGAGACCGTCGCAACTGGGGCAGGCGCCGGCCGGGTTGTTGAACGAAAACAGCCGCGGTTCGAGTTCGGCCAGGCTGTAACCGCAATGCGGGCAGGCATAGCGCGCGGAAAAAACGATTTCCTGCGCGCTGTTGTTCTGTTCGTCCAGCACCACCACGCGGATCAGGCCCTCGCCCAGGTTGGCCGCGGTTTCGAAGGATTCGGCCAGGCGCTGCTCCTGGCCCGGGTGCACCACCACGCGGTCCACCACCGCTTCAATGGTGTGCTTGAAATTCTTCTTCAGATCCGGCGCCTCGTCGAGTGAAACCACGACGCCGTCGATACGCGCACGGATATAGCCCTGGGTGCGCAGTCGCTCCAGGATATGCAGGTGTTCGCCCTTGCGTCCCTCGATCAGCGGCGCCAGCAGCATGAGTTTGGTGCCCTCGGGCAGGGCCATGACATGGTCCACCATCTGGCTCACGGTCTGGGCCTTGAGCGTGACGCCGTGATCCGGGCAGCGTGGTTCGCCCACGCGCGCGTACAGCAGGCGCAGGTAGTCGTAAATCTCCGTGACCGTGCCGACCGTGGAGCGCGGGTTGTGTGAGGTGGATTTCTGCTCGATGGAAATGGCGGGGCTGAGACCCTCGATCAGGTCCACGTCCGGCTTTTCCATGAGCGCCAGGAACTGGCGCGCGTAGGCCGACAGCGATTCGACGTAGCGCCGCTGGCCTTCGGCGTACAGCGTGTCGAAGGCGAGCGAGGATTTGCCGGAGCCGGACAGGCCGGTGATGACGATGAGCTGGTCGCGCGGCAGGTCGACGTCGATGTTCTTGAGGTTGTGCGTGCGCGCACCGCGGATACGGATGGTTTCCATGCTGCTGGGTGTTTACGGCAGGTGCCGGTTCAAAGGGCAATCTGCTAATATACGCAAAACTGCCTATTTTTCCCAATCCCGAAGAATGTTTTCCCCGCAAGACCGTATGTCACCGCAGGAGCGGCGCGCCGCCGCCGGTCTGGCCAGTATTTACGGCCTGCGCATGCTGGGGATGTTCCTGATCCTGCCGGTATTCGCGCTGTACGCGGAACACCTGCCGGGTGGCGAAAATCATACCCTCGTGGGACTGGCCCTGGGTGTCTACGGGCTGACCCAGGCCTTGCTGCAACTGCCCTTCGGCATGGCCTCGGATCGCGTGGGGCGCAAGCGCGTCATCTATTTCGGATTGGTGTTGTTCGCCCTGGGGAGCTTCATCGCCGCCGCAGCTGATGATATCTACATGGTTATTGTCGGCCGTACCATCCAGGGCGCGGGCGCGATCAACGCTGCGGTGACGGCGTTGCTCGCGGACCTCACGCGCGAGGAGCACCGCACCAAGGCCATGGCCCTGGTCGGCGGTACCATCGGATTGACCTTCGCGCTTTCCCTGATCCTGGGTCCGGCGCTGTATCACCTGATCGGCATTCCGGGCATTTTCGCCATGACCGGCGTGCTGGCGCTGCTGGCGATTCCGATGATGAAGTTCATCGTCCCCGATCCGCAGCAAAGCCATTTTCATTCCGACGCCGAGGCCACGCCGGCCGGACTCCCCGAGGTGCTGCGCAACGGCGAACTCGGGCGGCTCAATTTCGGCATCTTCGCCTTGCACGTGGTGCAGATGGCGATGTTCGTGGTGGTGCCGCTGGCGCTGCGGGAAACCGGCGGGCTCGACGCCAACCATCATTGGCAGGTGTATCTGCCGGTGCTGGCGATCTCCGTCGTGTTCATGGTGCCGCTGATTATCTACGGCGAGAAGAAGGCCAAGGTCAAACCGGTCTTTGTCGGTTCGGTGGCGTTGATGCTGGCGATGCAGCTTGCCTTTGTGCCCGCCATCAACCATTTCTGGGGCGTGGTCACGGCGCTCACGCTTTATTTCGTGGCCTTCAACGTGCTGGAGGCGAGCCTGCCCTCGCTGGTAAGCAAAATCGCCCCGGCCCGGGCCAAGGGCACGGCCATGGGCGTCTACAACACCTCGCAGGCGCTGGGGCTGTTTGTCGGCGGCGCCGCGGGCGGGATCCTGTCGCAACATTTCGGCGCCGCCTCCGTGTTCGAATTCGGGGCGGTCCTGATCGGCATCTGGCTATATCTGGCGTATGGAATGAAAGCGCCGCCGGCGGTAAAGAACCTGATGTTTCACATCAGTGCCCTGAGCGCGGAAGACGCGCGCCGCCTGGAGCAGAAACTGAAAGCGGTCATGGGCGTGGCCGAAGCCAGCGTGATGGCGGACGAGGGTGTGGCCTATCTCAAGGTCGACAGCCGTCGCTTCGACGAACAGGCGCTGCGCCGCCTGCTGCCGTCGACCTGATTTTTATCAGGGTCAAAAAAGCTGGCCACAGAGAATACGGAGATCACCGGGTAAAAATCATTTTTTTCTCCTTGACCTGTGTGGCTAAAGCTTTTGCTGTTCATTCCTGACATGAATTCTCAGAACCTGCCTGTAAACCGATGAAATTTATCGGCTCATCGATGTGCGGCGGGTGGAATTGTGCCGGCATTTGAATCTGGTTATGATGAGCCGCCCTTAACTTCACGGAGAAACGGTTTTTAATCACTGACACAGGGCTCCGTGTATAACCTAATGGAGAAGCAAGCATGGCACGCGGTGTAAACAAGGTAATTCTGATCGGTAACCTGGGGCGCGACCCCGAAGTGCGTTATTCCCCCAACGGCTCGGCAGTGGCGAACGTCACGCTGGCCACCTCGGAATCGTGGAAGGACAAGAATTCCGGCGAGAAACAGGAAAAGACCGAATGGCACCGCGTGGTGTTTTTCGGACGCCTGGCCGAGATCGCCGGGGAGTACCTGAAAAAGGGCTCGCAGGTGTATGTGGAAGGGCGTCTCCAGACCCGCAAGTGGCAGGACAAGGAGGGGCACGACCGCTATACCACCGAAATCGTCGCCAATGAAATGCAGATGCTCGGCTCGCGCGGCGGCGCCGGTGTCCCGAGCGACAATTTCAACCAGGACCAGCCGTCCGCGGCGGAGAGCAGCGGTCCGGCCGGGGCCAAGAAGGCGAGCAACGCCGCCGTGGCCGGGGATTTCGACGACGACATCCCGTTCTGAGCGTTAAGGCGGTATAGACCAAGGCGTGGAGGCTTGTCCTTCACGCCTTTTTTGTTGCCGCTCAGCCCGGTGGCCAGCGCATGGGACGGCCGCCGAGCAGGTGCAGATGGACATGAAACACCGACTGGCCGGCGTCGGCGTTGCAGTTCATGACGAGACGATAGCCTGACTCGGCAATCCCGGTTTCCCTGGCAATGTGCGCCGCCGCCTTGACCAGCTTGCCGGTGAGCTCGGTATGGCCGGCGTCCAGGTCGTTCAGCGTGGCGATGTGTTTCTTGGGAATCACCAGGACGTGCACCGGGGCCTGCGGATTGATGTCCTTGAATGCCAGCACGTCGTTGTCTTCGTACACTGTGCTGGGCTTGATCTGCCCTGACACCATTTTGCAAAACAGGCAGTCTGCTGTCATATAATTTCCCTCTGAAAATACCGGACGCGGCCTGGCCGCGAGCCTGTCAGCATAGTGCGGTTACAGCCGGGAGAAAAGTGGTACAGGGGTGAGCCGCGAAGCGGCGAACGGGCGCACAGGGGCGAGCGGCGAATGCCGCGAGCGGCCCGGCCAGGGGTGAGGCGGAATTTTCGCGAATGTCCGGTGGGTGAGCGGCGCAAGCCGCGAACGCCCGCCCAGGGATGGGCGGGCCGGACTTCGAGCGAAGCAAGGATTGCGAAGCTCGAAGTTCGCGCCGCCGAACGGGCACGCCAGGGATGGCGTGCCCTGGACCAAGCCAGCGAAGCCGGAGGCGTAGCGCCGCTTGGGCCGGGCCTGGACCTTCGAGCGAAGCGGGACGCGTAGCGAAGAAGGTGCGCCCCGGACTTTTCCGTGAAGCAGGACAGCGCAGCGGAAAAGTACCGCCTACGGAGCCGAGGATGCAAAAGGACGGCAGACGGGAGTGGCAGAGTGCAAAATGCCGTCTATATAGTTTTGTGAAGACGGGTACGTTTTTTCGCGAGGGGAATGAAAATGCCTATGTATGAAGAGCCGGTGGTAGGGGCTTTTTACGAAGACCGGGAGGAGGATGGCCGCACCTTCGAGGTGATCGCCTTTGATGAAAACGACGGGACGATCGAGATCCAGTACAGTGACGGTACCACCGACGAGATTGACCTGGATGACTGGTACGGCATGGACCTGGAGCAGCTGGAGTCGGACGAGGAAGAGGATGAAGCGAAGGAAATCGACGACAGCGACGATACCGACGAAGACGATACCGATCTGGATGAGGACGAGGAGCTGGACGAAGACGAGGAATAAACACTTGCTGCCGCGGGACCGGCAGGGGCATTATTTCCGCGATGATTGGATGGCCAGGTTCAGCTCAGCTTACCCGACCTGGGCGAGTTAACGGGACAACGATCCACCGGATCGTTGTCCCGAATCCGTTATACCCTCGACAAACATTCCGTGCGCCAGAGGCGCATCAACAGTGTTTCCGGAAACGTCTGAATCCCGATGGTTTCCGCTTACACCATGTCCTTCAGCATTTTCAGCGGCTGGCACTTGACCACGTTACGCGCGGGCTTGGCCTTGAAAATAACTTCTTCCTTGGTGAACGGGTTGATGCCCTTGCGCGCCGGCACCGCGGGCTTGTAGATCATCTTGATCTTCATCAGGCCGACGAGATTGAAAATGCCCGGACCTTTTTTCAGATCGCGCTCAATGAGGCTGGTCAGCGTGTCGAAAACCGCCACCACGTCCTTGCGCTTGAGGTTGGTTTTCTCGGCGATATGGGCGTAAATCTCGGACTTGGTGGTTGGTTTCTTTCCTGGCTTGTTGTTTGCCATGTAATGCTCCTGAGTGGAAGGTTGGGTTAGGGGTTCCGTCAAACGCGCATAATTTAGCGGAAAAAGCAGGGGGATAGAAGAGCGCCATCGCATTTTTCCCGAAAATTTCAGGGTTCGAGACACCGGTCTGTCGCGGCGGTTCCCCGGCTGTGCCTGGCGGGCATCCTCGCCGTTGTCTCGGTCACCTTGTCATGACGACCCGGATCGATGACGGTGGCGTTTGCCATCCGGTCGTCGCTGACGCGGTTAACCCGACCTGAAGCTTGCACGCATCCCTTGGTACCCGTGACCCCGGGCTGTTGCGGGCGCGATGAATAAGGCCTTTCGGACCAGACAATGCTTTAAAAATAATGCGTTACAGCGGGTCCCGGGATATAATCCGGCTTGTTTGTCTGATTCTCCGCCCCCATACTTGGGGGCGCGTTTTTTCAGGAGATACCAACATGCCGATTTATGAATATGAGTGTGGATCCTGCGGTCACCGGCTGGAGGCCATCCAGAAGATGAGCGAGCCGGTCCTCAAGGACTGCCCCGCCTGCGGCCAGTCCACGCTCAAGAAGCTGATTTCCGCGGCCGGGTTCCAGCTCAAGGGCAGCGGCTGGTATGCCACGGATTTCAAGGACAGCGGGAAGAAGAAGGAAAAATCCGGATCGCCGGACACCCCGCCGAAAAAGAAGGCCGGCGGCGGATGTGGCAGCGGCGGTTGCGGCTGCCATTGAGACGTCAGTGAAGCCCTATTTCGTTCGTTCTGACATAACCATGGCCACCCTGCGACGTTACCTGATGGCCGGGCTGCTGGTGTGGGTCCCACTCGGCGTCACCCTGCTGATTGTCGCGTTTCTGGTGGACCTGATGGACCAGACCCTGCTGCTGCTGCCCACGGCCATCCAGCCGGAACATCTCCTGGGTTTCCGCATCCCCGGCCTGGGACTGGTGCTGACCGCCATCGTGGTCCTGCTGACGGGCATGGTGGTCACCAACCTTTTCGGCATGCAGCTGTTCACCATCGGCGAACGCCTGCTGCAGCGCATCCCGCTGGTGCGTTCGATCTACGCCTCGGTCAAGCAGGTGACGGAGAGCATGTTTTCCTCCGGCAAGTCGTTCCGCAAGGTGGTGCTGGTGGAATACCCGCGCCGCGGCATGTGGTCGCTGGCGTTTCAGACCGGATCGGGGGCGAGCGAGATCAGCCGCAAGACCGGACAGGAAATCGTGAACATATTCATTCCGACCACGCCGAATCCCACCTCCGGTTTTTTTCTCATGGCCCCGCGCGACGACGTGATCGAGCTCGACATGAGCGTGGACCAGGGCCTTAAAATGCTGCTGTCGGTCGGCGTGGTGGTCCCGGAAAGTAAAAAAGACGAACTCATCAATCAGCACGCGCGCCAGGCCTCCTGAGCGCATTCCGTTTTTCATAAACAAGAAACAGGTAATCATGCGCAGTCATTTTTGCGGCGAACTCAACGAATCCTTTATCGGGAAACGCGTCACCCTGTGTGGCTGGGCCCACAGCCGGCGCGATCACGGTGGCGTGATTTTCATCGACCTGCGCGACCGCGAGGGCGTGGTGCAGACCGTGCTCGACCCCTCGAAAAAAGAACCTTTCGCCATAGCCGAATCGGTGCGCACCGAATTCGTCCTGCGCATCCAGGGCAGCGTACGGGCACGGCCGGCCGGCACGGAAAACCCGCACTTGCGCACCGGCAAGGTGGAAGTCGTCGCCGACAGCATTGAAATCCTCAACCGCGCCGAGGCGCTGCCGTTCCAGCTCGACGAAGAAGGGCTTTCCGAGCAGGTGCGCCTGACCTACCGCTATCTCGATCTGCGGCGCGATTTCATGCAGAAGAACCTGCGCCTGCGCCACCAGGTGGCCCGGACCCTGCGCCGGTTCCTGGAAGACCGCCATTTCACCGAAATCGAAACCCCGATGCTGACCAAGTCCACGCCCGAGGGCGCGCGCGATTACCTCGTGCCTTCGCGCACGCATCCGGGGCATTTTTTCGCGTTGCCGCAATCGCCGCAGCTGTTCAAGCAGCTGCTCATGGTCGCGGGGTTCGAGCGCTATTTCCAGATCACGCGCTGTTTCCGCGACGAGGATCTGCGCGCCGACCGCCAGCCGGAATTCACCCAGCTCGACATCGAGACCTCGTTCCTCGATGAAAACGGCGTGATGGACCTGATGGAGGAAATGCTGCGCACGCTGTTCAAGAACGTGCTCGGCGTGGATCTGCCCAACCCCGTTCCGCGCCTGAGCTACGACGAGGCCGTGCGCCGCTTCGGTTCCGACCGTCCCGACCTGCGCGTGCCACTCGAACTGGTCGATGTCGGCGATCTTATGAAGAGCGTCGAATTCAAGGTTTTCGCCGGCCCGGCCAACAACCCGGCCGGACGCGTGGCGGCGTTGCGCGTGCCCAGGGGCGGGGAGTTGCCGCGCAGCCAGATCGACGGTTACACCGTGTTTGTCGGGCAGTACGGCGCCAAGGGCCTGGCCTATATCAAGGTCAACGATGTCGCCAAGGGTCGTGACGGGCTGCAATCACCGATCCTCAAATTCCTGCCGGATGAGGTTATTGCCGGCATTATGCAGCGTACCGGCGCGCAGACCGGTGACCTGATTTTCTTCGGTGCCGATACCGCCAAGGTGGTCAACGATGCGCTCGGCGCGCTGCGCCTGAAGCTGGGCGAGGATCTCAAGCTCAGGCAGGACGGCTGGAAAATCCTGTGGGTGGTGGATTTCCCGATGTTCGACTATGACACTGACGCCAGGCGCTGGGTGGCGCTGCATCATCCCTTCACCTCGCCCAAGACCGAGGATCTGGAGCGCGTGGATCTCGATCCCGCGAACGTGAAGGCGCGCGCTTATGACATGGTGCTGAACGGTTCCGAGATCGGCGGCGGTTCTATCCGTATCCACCGCGTGGACGTGCAGGAAAAGGTATTCGCCGCGCTCGGCATTGGCCCGGAAGAGGCACGCGCCAAGTTCGGCTTCCTGCTGGACGCACTGCGCTACGGCGCGCCGCCGCACGGCGGCATCGCTTTCGGCCTCGATCGCCTGTGCGCGCTCATGAGCGGCGTGGACTCGATCCGCGACGTGATCGCCTTCCCCAAGACCCAGAAGGCCTCCTGCCTCATGACCGAGGCGCCGAGCCCGGTGGACGAGATGCAGCTGCGCGAGCTGCACATAAAATTGCGCAAGCCTCCGGAAAAAACCGCCGGTGAGACCACCGGTGAAACTACCGAACAAAAAGTTTAAGCGCCCGGAATCGGTACTGGTCGTGGTCTACACCATGACCGGCAAAGTGCTGTTGTTGAAACGTGTGGGTGACGAGGATTTCTGGCAGTCGGTCACCGGCAGCCTGTCGTGGGAAGAGACCGAGCCGCGCCAGGCTGCCGCGCGCGAGCTCCGCGAGGAAACCGGCCTGGAAGCCACGGGCCTGCGGGATGCCGGATTGACCCATCGCTATACGATTCTGCCGCAATGGCGCCATCGCTATGCGCCCGAAGTGAAAGAGAACACGGAACATGTGTATTTCCTTGCACTCCCGGCGGAAAAGGTTATAACTTTGAATCCTGCCGAGCACACGGAATACGGCTGGTATTCCTTCGATGATGCCGCGTCGAAAGTTTTTTCATGGACGAACCGCGAGGCCATCCTGAAAGCAAAAGGGTGATGATAAGGCAGCCCTGCTTCGCTCGTCTAAAGATTAGACATTATGGCAACCGCACTGGCCTATGAACAATTCGACAGCATTCCCGACGGGGACTGCGATGTGCGCATTCGCGAGGCGAAGGCGCGGCTCGGCAAGCGCCTGGTGATTCTCGGGCATCACTACCAGCGCGATGAGGTTTACCGTCACGCCGATTTCGCCGGCGACTCGCTCAAGCTCTCGCGTCAGGCGGCATCGAGCGATGCCGACTATATCGTCTTTTGCGGCGTGCACTTCATGGCCGAGGTGGCGGATATCCTGTCGCGGCCGGAACAGGTTTCCATCCTGCCCGATCTCTCCGCCGGCTGCTCCTTGGCCGACATGGCGAATTACACCGCGGTGCAGCGCGCGTGGACGGAACTCGGCACGCTGTTCGACCCGGACCAGCGCGTGACGCCCATCACCTACATCAACTCCTCGGCCGAACTCAAGGACTTCTGTGGAAATCACGGCGGACTCGTGTGTACCTCGTCGAACGCCGCGCGCGTGCTCGAGTGGGCCTATCAGCAGCGCGAACAGGTCTTGTTCTTCCCCGACCAGCATCTCGGCCGCAACACCGCTTACCGCATGGGCATACCGCTGGAAGACATGGCCGAGTGGGATTTCAATCAGCCGCGCGGCGGCCTGACGAGGGAGCAGATCGAAAAGGCCAAAATCCTGCTGTGGAAGGGTTTCTGCTCGGTGCACCAGATGTTCAAGCCGCAGCACATCGACGCATTCCGCAAAGCGCACCCGGAGGGCAAAGTGATCTCACACCCCGAGTGCTCATTCGAGGTGTGTCAGAAATCGGATTACGTCGGCTCGACCGAATTCATCATCAAGACCATAGAGCAATCCGCGCCGGGCAGTCGCTGGCTGGTCGGCACCGAGCTCAATCTGGTAAACCGCCTCGCCGAGCAGGGCCGCGCGCAGAACAAGATCGTCGAATTCATGTCGCCTACGGTGTGCATGTGTTCCACCATGTTCCGCATCGATCCGCAGCATCTGCTCTGGACGCTGGAAAATCTGGTAGTTGGCCGCGTGGTCAACCAGATCAAGGTCGCCCCGGCCGAGGCCGACGCCGCGCGCCTGGCGCTTAACCGCATGTTCGACGTCTCGCCCTGACGGGCGGTTTCACGTTTCAGGTTTCATGTTTCAGGCAAGGCGCCCAGGTCATCTAACTTGAAACCTGAAACCCTGAAACCTGAAACCGTGGTTCTTGTCCACGGCCTGTGGTTCTCGGGCTATATCCTGTGGTTGCTGGCGCGCCGGTTGCGGCGCCAGGGTTTTGCCGTTTATACGTTTTCCTACGCTTCCGTCCGTGCCGATCTCCATGCCAATGCCGCGAAGCTGGCATCTTTCCTCGATACGATCGACGCCGATACCGTGCATCTGGTGGGACACAGTCTCGGTGGCATCCTGATCCGTGCGCTGTTTCAGGATCATCCGCGCCGCAAACCCGGACGCATCGTCACGCTGGGCACGCCGCACGGCGGGTGCCGCGTGGCGCAACACCTGAACCGCCATGCCTTCTGGCGCCGGGCGATGGGAAAAGGTGTGGCGCAACTGCTGGCCGGCGAGCCGCAGCAATGGACGCCGCCGCCACGCGCAATCGGCGCGCTTTGTGGTACGCGTTCCTTTGGTTTGGGGCGCTTCCTGTATCGCGGCTTGCCGCGGCCGAACGACGGCTTGCTGACGGTGAAGGAAAGCGCTTTCCCTGCGGCGCAGGAACACCTGGTGTTGCCGGTGTCGCATACCGGCATGATGTTTTCACGCACGGTGGCACGCCAGATCGCCGCATTTCTGAATGCCGGTCGTTTCGATCGATGAAGGGACAGGCGCTTGCGCGCGGTTGGGGCAGGCCCGGGCTCGATGTTACACTTGACGGCCTCTGCCACAGGGGACAATACAGGAATTCTCATGGCCGGCCATTCGAAATGGGCCAACATCAAGCACAGGAAGGGGGTCCAAGACGCCCGGCGCGGCAAGATATTCACCAAGCTGATCCGCGAAATCACCATTGCTGCGCGCATGGGTGGCGGGGGCGACCCCAAGCTCAATCCGCGTCTGCGTACTGCCGTGGACAAGGCGCTTGACGCCAACATGACCCGGGACACCATCGAGCGCGCCATCAAGCGCGGCACCGGCGAACTCGAAGGTGCGCAATACGAGGAAGTGCATTATGAAGGTTACGGCCCGGCCGGGGTCGCGATCATGGTCGAGTGCACCACCGACAACCGCACCCGCACCGTGGGCGAGGTGCGCCATGCCTTTTCCAGGCATGGCGGCAATCTGGGCCAGGATGGTTCGGTGGCCTTCCTTTTCACCCAAACCGGCGTGCTCAGCTATCCCGCGGGCGCGAGCGAGGACAGGATTATGGAGGCCGCGCTCGAAGCCGGCGCCGACGACGTGGTCACGGACCAGGACGGTTCGATTGAGGTCCTGACCACTCCGGAGGCGTTTCATGCCGTGGTCGAGGCCATGGGCAAGCGTGGCCTGAAACCCGCGCAGGCCGAGATTCAGCAGCGCGCCGCGACATCGGCACCCGTGGCCGGCGTGGATGCGGAGAATCTGCTCAAGCTGCTGGAGGCGCTGGATGATCTGGATGATGTGCAGAGTGTGTATTCCAATGCCGACCTTCCAGACGCACTTCTCAAGCAGGCGAGTTGATGCGCATCCTCGGCATCGACCCCGGTTCCCGCATTACCGGTTTCGGCGTGGTG
>Ga0105101_10000106_pt1 | contig 31121 bp, 29 predicted proteins | sample PPLLak21cMay2015_2_FD_87037 | JGI IMG/M metagenome (GOLD analysis project Ga0105101, IMG submission 87037) | Freshwater sediment microbial communities from Prairie Pothole Lake near Jamestown, North Dakota, USA - PPLs Lake P8 Core (1) Depth... | ecosystem: Environmental > Aquatic > Freshwater >... | reverse complement strand
AGGCCATAGACCATCGCCAACCGAAGATTCACCACGTGCATACCGTACTTCGCACCGGCCTCCAGCACGGCCACCTCCGCCGCCCGCTTGGCAAGGCCGTAGGGCGTGACCGGCTCGCCCGGCAAATCCTCGTCGGCGCAGATATCGCCCGGTTCGGCCATGGCTTTGACACTGGAAAGGAACACGAAGCAGCGCACGCCCGACTCGCCTGCCGCGACCAGAAGGTTTCGCGTACCATTGAAGTTGATGCGCCAGTGGGCGTCTGGATTGGTCGAAACAAAAGCATGGGCATAGCCGGCGCAGTGGAATACACATTCGATGCCTTCACAGGCCATATGCAGAGAAGCAGGGGCAAGAAGATCACCCCTGACAGCTCCTGGCAAAGCTCCGGCACTTCTCACCAGCGCACGATCACCGGCCCGCAGCATCCGGCGGCCGATGAAGCCAGATGCTCCAGTGATGAGAGCGCTCATGGCCACTACATCCCACTTCGTTTCGGCAAGCGCCCGATATGCTTGATGAAGTAACGGGCCATGCTAGATAGATGCCACTTGAGGTAGCGCAGATTGTGGCGGCTGGCGCGGCGCGCATCATGCACTACGTGCATCAATGGGCACAGCAGCAAGTCGTACCCCCCCTTCCTCAATCGCGCGCAAAGGTCCACATCCTCATAGTACAAATGAAAGCCTATATCAAAACCATCTACAGCGCGAAAGACTTCGCTGCGCATTAGCAGGAACATTCCTGCCAGCCAATCCGGATGATAAGGCGAATCACCGAGACAATAAGCAAGACGGCCTCCGTCCGCAGCACCCATTGCTTTCAAGAGTAATCCCCAGGGCGTTGGAAAGTGGCGCGCGCTATCCTCGATCTCACCTCGGGTGTTCAGAACCGCCGGAGCTGCAAGTGCCACATGTGGATCCGCCAGACAAGCCACGAGCACAAGAAATGGGTTCTCCGGCATGCGGATGTCCGGATTAAGCACACAGAAAAACGGTGTGCCGCAATGCCTGAATGCAGCATTGTGATTGGCCGCGAAACCTTGCGGCTTCGCGTTCCGAATTACTACGACACGCGCCGCCACTTCATCCGGTACTGGAATCTCTGCCTCCGGAAGGTTCTGCGTCAACACGATGGAACCGACTTGAGGGTAGCGAGCCAGATCGCCCAACAACGTCGCCACGAGATCACCTTGCCCATGACTGACCACAGACACCGTAACTGGAGTACCCATCCGATCAGCCACGCTTGAATACCCCATAAACGCAATATTGCGGCATATGTCTATCCAGCCAGGCAGAGCGCAACGGCATGTGAAATACCCGCTCACATTGCATTCGAGCGGAAGCCATCACCGTCACCAGAACATCCTCGTCATAGAAAATTTTGTGGTCTGGATCCCTCGCATAGCCTCGTCGCCCAGGTACGCCCACGATCAAAACACCCTCGGGCCGGAGAACACGATGAATTTCCGTAAGCAACGGCCGCGGGGACTCGAGATGCTCCAGCACATTATCCAGGACCACGCCATCAAAATCGGCATCCGCAAACGGGAGATGATCAGGTGCCATGACTCTGGCATCGAGCCCTTCTTCGCGGCACCAGGCTACCGTTGCAAGGTTGATGTCCACCCCGACCGTTCCGGTCCGGAAACGCAGCAAATCGCCGATCCCGCAGCCTACGTCCAGCACCCGCCCGCACAAGTAACGGCACATCCGTGGATATAGCCAGTGGCGCCGGTACCACAACCCCAGGCGACTACGGCTTTGAAGATACGCAAAGTAATCGTCGTGACCACTCATGAGGTTTCTTCAACCAGCTTCAGGTACTTCCGAACGGCCGTGTCCTGTCGGAATGCGTCCGGCAGCAGGCTGGCTCGTCTCCCCGATTTGCGACCCGCATTTGCCGCAACCGACATGGCTTTCGCCAGTTCGGAATCGCTGGAAAACAATATACTCCCGCCATTCTCGCGGACCAGCTCCGCATTGCCGTCGACTTTCCGCAGGACACACGGTACGCCCAGATGCAATGCCTCCAGTGCTGCCCGCGAAATGCCCTCGGAAAGCGAAGGGAGCACCAAGGCATCCGCGCGCGCGACCAGGGGGTGGGGGTCGGGTACGTGGCCATGCAACCTGATTCGTTCTCCCAGGCCACGCGCAGACACTTCCGCCTCAAGCCGTGTCCGCAAGGGGCCGTCACCGACCATATCTAATTCAACCTCATATCCCCGGTAATGCAGTTCATTCAGAGCGTGCACAACCAGGCCCGGCTGCTTGCGTTCGTTGAGCGATCCCAAGAAAACGAAACGCAACGGACCGTCCGGAATCGCGGATATCCGATAGACATCCAAATCCGCCTCGTCAACAAAATTGCCAATCACCGCCGGCAAGCTGCGGGTGTAGAACCGTACTTGTTCTGCCATGGCTGCAGTCATCGTGATCACGTGATCAAACGATCTCAATGCCATAAGGTGGCCTACCGCGAAAATAAGACCTGGCAACCCGTAATCGTGACGGTAATTGCGCAGCAGGTTGCCACGCACGCTGGCACAGATCACGGCTTCTTTGCGGCAGAATCGGTTCACGAGGTCGGCGGAAAGGCACATGGATATCGAAACAACTCTGGCTCTCCCTCCAGCTTCCTGCAGCATTGCGCGGTAGGCCTGCAAGCGCCCGCGCCAGCCACCGACAACTCCTTCCAGAAATCGCTGCTCAACCAGCGGATGCAGCGGCGCATCGACGCCGGTGCCTGGCTTCAAGGTCACCAGGACAACCCGCCGTACGTCTGCTAGCGCATTCGCCAGGGCATAAGCCCCTTTCACCGGTCCAGTAGGATGCAGAGATGGCACCAGAATGAAAAACGTCCGCTTCATAAATCGCGCGCAGCAGTCAGAATACGCTCTGCTCGTCGTGTCCAGGTATGGTGCCGCAGATACTGCGTATGGGCATTCTCCCCCAGAGCGGTGGCCAGGCCTGGCTCGGCAAGCAGCCGGTCCAGCGCCGCCACCCAGGCAATGACCTCACTCGGAGATACTAATAAACAGTTTCCCCCATCTTTCAGAACTTCACGCAATACGGGCAGGCCGGATGAAATGATGGGAACGCCAGCACCCAGATACTCAAACATCTTCATTGGCGACATCCAGCGCGCCGTATCGTGCCCGGCGACGCCGATGGAAACACTTTCCTGATATGGCATCAACAACACATCCATGCTGCACATAGCCTTGCGAGCGACCGGGTGGGGAACATGGCCGATGTAACGCAAATTAGCTAACCGATTGACCGCACGACGGGCAATAACATCTGCATCGTTACCGCCATAGACCAGGAACAAGCAGCGCGGCCGGGCAGCGGCCATAGCCTCGATGATTTCCACCCCCCTTCCGGGGTAGAGGTGGCCAAAATATCCGCAGACCAGATCCCACTTCCCTTTTGCCGATGGCGCCAGCGTGACCAGGATTCGCCGCCGATCCGCCGCATCTATAGGAAGGATGCCATCCGGCGCCGCATCATGCAGCACCAGGGGACGGAACGGAGTCGCGCCATGATGCCGCGCAAGATACTCAATCAGGTGATCAGAAATCGCGATCGTGGTCACCCAAGGCCGGGTCATCACCGCGCGTTGCATGGTCTTGCGAATACCTCGTTCCAACTGGTGCGTTTCGAACAGCAAGGGCTTTTTTTGCAGAATCGCAAGAACAAAAGCCGCATAAAGGTTCCGCGACAGGATGGCATCCGGTCTCGCCCCCTGCTTGATTGCCTTGAGCGCAAGCGCCGCAATCCGCAAATTGTCTCCACGGGACGACGGGTTGTAGCAGGTGGCCAGCCGCATGGCGGAGGCATCAACGCCATAGGCTGTCTGCACTTCGCTGGGCAAAACTGACGAATCGGGCATCGCCCTCTTGGCAAAGAGCGTAACATCGGCACCCGCCCGCACAAGACCATCACACTGCCAAATCACATGCACAGAATTCGCTGAGCGTGACGGGAGTGTAGAAGGCGAAACGTAATAAAAACGCATCAGATGAGAGGCTTCGTCGACCTGACAGAAGGATGGAAGCCGATTCCTGGATAGCCGCAAAACCCCCAATCGCCTGCCCTTTCCGGCTCAATCGCCACTTGAATTCGTGCCAGTGTCAGCAGTCGGAACCAGGAATCCCAGAGATCGGACTCATCCCAACGGCGTGAGTAGCGGCTCCAGTGGGTATGAATCCGGTCGTGCGCAGGACGCTGGAGTGTCAGCCCATAACGCAACCGTTCCAGAAATAACGGCATATTCCCGGCGGCACGTCCGATATGAACAGCGGTTCGCCAAAGATTGGCGGGCGTCCGGGGGCGAACGTAGAGCGACTCGGCGAAGCCGCCGTCCGCGCGCTGCTCGGATATCAACGTAGCAGCCGTTCGTTCGAGCAGGGCGCGGGTCTCGCCGTCGGGCACCTTTCCGCACGGTGTCAGCATGAATACTGCATCATAGTCATAGCAGCCGCCACCGCCAGAGTACGGTGCAAAATGTCCTTGATCATCCGCAAGCGCGCGCACAGCGGAAACCGCAGCTTCAGATCGAGGATTCTCGACGCCAAGGTATTCCAGAATCTCATGCTGATGGTAACCGTTCTGAAATTGGAGATGGGTCATTCCACGATCCTGCCCCCAAAATCCAAATCGATTCATGTGGACCAGATGGAGGTCCACCCATTCGTCTAAGCGGGGCTGAGTATCCAACCCCAGCCAATCTCTGCCGTGCAGGAGGAAAATGGCCAGAAACATCGCCTGGTTACCAGCTCCAGCCTTACCTATAAGGCAACCATTAGCATGCAGTACCTTTGCGATATCGCAATTAATTTGCTCCACCACAAGATCATCCAAGGGATCCTCCCTTAGTAACCCTATTGCGCTAAGGGCAGTTAGGATAAAAGCAAGGAGCTGCCTATACGATTTGTGTGTAGGGCATCCTGTCCATCGACTACGCTCCTCGCGAATTTTTTTCCTTAAAGAGTTGGCCAATTCGTTTGCGTCAACAAGGAGACGCTGATCTCGCAACAAAACACCACAAAAAATACCAAAACAGAGGGCGAAGGCGCTCGTTTCCGAGTTCTCTGTTAGCCTGTATTCGTTTTCTGATGAGTGGCACGTTTGAACAAATCGTGCGAGCTTATCTGCGACGGTATCTAGACTCTCTATAACCACTTCGCTAGCGCCTCTTGCAACCGAGTCGCGACAAAACGTCTCTTTGCACTATCCAAAATCCATAACCATGTGCCTATGGCCCAGATCGCGCTAGCTATTGTGCAACTGAATAGCGCAACAAGCGGCCCGTTGTCTAATCGCGGAATATCAAACAACAGAATCGCGGCACCCAGTCCCAACAGACCGACAGCAAACGGCTTAGCGCTCGCGGTCACGAGCCTGCCCAAAGGCATTTCGATTTCTTTCGCCGCCAACATCAGCAACACCATATAGCGCAAGACGAACGCGAAGCTCAGCCCGTACGCTAGGCCACTTAGGCCAAGCCCTCCGAGTTTCATCATCAGCAGACCAGCCATTAGCCCGAGAACAGATCCAATAAACTCTATCAGTGAAGCCTCCCAGTGCCGGCCTATTCCCATCAACACACCCCTTACAGCCGCTCCAGGCGCAATAAATGAAGCGCCCAGAACGAAAACTGCCAGCAACTCTGTCATCATCTGTAACGAAGTGGCGTCCACCGTTGGCCCCGCCAGCCAGACTTCCAGCAGAAGCGGTCCAGCAAGCAACAAGAGCAACACGGACAACGCCGCCACAGAGGATGACGTCCGGATTGCGCCTACAGTAATGTCCCTCAAATGTGCGCGATCACTGTCTGCGCCCAAAGCGCTCGCGATCGGGGCCACGAGTCCGCCCGCGGAAGCGCCGAACGACATTGCCTGAATTACCAGCAGGAGGGGGAAACTGAAAATGGCAGCAGCAGTTAAACTGAGTCTCCCTGCCGCCAAGGTGCTCCCCTGGATCAATAACATTGCGGCAAACGTCAGCAGAAACGACGCCCCACTGTGAGAAAGCAGTTCCCTAAGTGCTTCCACGGAGAACCCTCGCCAGTCTGTTTTCAACTTGTTGTAGCGCAACCCCGCCCTATACTGGATAAGATTCATGATTAGTGGCGGCACTAAAACAGCAACTGCGAAAATCACAATCCCAGCTTGGGCGAGTGTCACAACGGCGACAGCGAGAATTGTTCGAAGCAGCACCGCTGCCAAGTCCAAACCAAAATAAATATCAAAGCGGTGAACCGATGCCAACAAACCATACCCAACCCTCAGCGGCAACCCAACCAGACTTGACAGGATCGCCAATCCCAAAAGAATCTGCGTAGTTGACTTTCCTGCTTGATCCATGGAATAGAACATCGCCAAAAAGTGCGAAGAATAGGGCAAAAGTAATAGCCCGATGACGGCGATCGCTAATGTGCTCACGAACGCAGTAGACACATATCTCTGAACATCTTCCTCATGACCATTCGCCCGCAGTCTGGGCACAATCCTGGGCAGTGCAGACGATGTTCCAAAATCAAGCATCTGCAAGTAGGACGCCACGCTTGTCGCAATAACCCATATACCGATTTGTTCCAGGCCATAGAATCGTGTGGCGACGCCCGTTATGACGAAAGATGCCAATGCTGACACGAGCTTGTGGCCCCACAAGACCCCAATATTCCAGGTTGTTCGTTTGAGCCCAGGAACCACAGAAAGCGCGCGACTACGCGTTTGATGATCGGATATCTTCGGCGTGATCATTGAGGAAAAAGCCAAGCACGGCAAAAAATACAGGGGCGAGAGTCTGTGACGTCCAACCCACTATAGAATATATAAAGAAATCGAACCCCATCACGAGCACCATCAAAATAACCCCTGCCCCATACGCAGCGCCCTTCTCACACGTCACAGTCAATCTTACCCCGCGGACAGCGCCTCGCATCACCACTACAAAGAACAGCACCATTCCAACAAGACCAATCAAACCAGCCTCAAACAGAATTGCGATAGCGCCCGGGTAAGTGCCACGAAGCCCAAACTTCGTATACAAGATGTCTCTACGATCTTCTCCCAATAATGGGCTAGTATTTATTGCGCCAGCGCCATATCCGAAAAGGACGATAAGCGGGCCTTGATCCAGCTTGTGTTCGACAGTTGCCTGAATCAGACGAATCCTGCCAAGTTGTATATTGGTATTTTCGTCAACGCTTGTACGGGATGCGTTCAGTGGCGATGAATAGCCGCGGGTCAGATAATCTCGCGCATATGTCAAGCTCTGCATAATGCACGACTGTGGATTATGTTCGTTATCGCATCGTAACGATGGGATCATATAAGTGGCCGCAATCGCAATACCGACACTAATACCCGCCAGTGCTGTGAAGCGGCCAGTAAGGCCTTTTATATCAACCCACCCCGCTTTGCCCAAAATAGCTTGATTGTTTAAACGCAATTTGAATCCCACATAAATTGCGCCAGCAATCACGAAAAAAAGCGGGAGAATAAAGACAATTGCCCGTTTTTCGTTAATAACACCAAATGCGGAAAAGAAAAATATGAGAACAGGGTATAGAAAGCCACCTCTACGCAAATAAATCGGCACCAGAAATGATAATGCGAATAGAGGAACGAGTAATCCAAGCTGCCCCGCGTTTTGGCTAAGCGTACCTATCCAATGTTTTTCATCTACACCGATAAATGCAAGCTTCCATAATGCTACTGGAAGCTGTACAAGAAAGATGAACACCAACATCAGGATTATCATCCTGCGTGCCTGGCGAGGCAGCTCGAGATTCAGAACGGCCAAAAAGATAACTACTGGCGACAGTACGGTTCGCACAAACAACACGAACTCGAGTAATTTCGCGCCTTGAAGAGCGCCGGAAAGTACGCCAGAAAACAAACAAACAACTAATGGCGCGAGATATATAGCCCCAATAAACGGCAATTTTCTTTGCCGCCGTACCCATAGTGCCATACAAAATAATGCGAGCGAGGATAGCTCAATCACTACCTTTGGTATGGCCTCCCGCATTCCAGCGGCTTGTATAGCGCCCTGTGTAAGCGATAAAAAGAGAATCATCGCGACGACGTACGTCGCTACCGACGCGGCAGTGAATCGAACAGCGTGCAGTGTATTGATGCGCCTATCCTGACCAATCATATTTCATCAACGCTCTGGCCCAAGGCGCATGGAAAGCTTCCTGGCCGCATTATGACGGAGCCGAACCATAGGTTGCTCAAGTAGCATTGCGATCAACAACGAAAACATCAACACGGCCAAAGTGATCACAAAAAACCCCAGAGCGGTGTAACTGAACATTGAATTCTGATCTGAGATAGCAATGTGAACCAAGTAACCAAAACGCCCAGATATCACTATAACTACATATGCACAAAGGTAATGCGACAAATACATCGGATATGACATGTGACCGAGCAAATCATCAAGTCGCTTCATTGCGGGAGTACTTCTCACAGATGACAGTGAAATCGTCAAATAGCCGAAGATCGGCAGCGATAATACATATGCCGCGGTTACGGAAGCACGACTAACCCAAAGCGAAAGTACTACTATCCCCAGCCCCCCGATAAACAGCCCCAGCGGCGTTGCCTTCACTTGCGCCAATTTATCGCGCATAAACCATAAAAATGCGCCGATGGAATAGGGAAGCAAAGCAGCGGGCAGGAAGCTGTAAATGAGCTGGCCACCGAGGTCGACCTCGCCCATCCGTATGAGCGTCTTCGCCCCTACCCACAGAAAGGGAAAGAGGCCGAGGCAAATCAGGAATGCCCACTTAGCCGCCCGTCGCGAGCGAGAGACAAGAACACAAGAAATTACATACAACCACAACTCAACATCAACAGCCCAGACGGGTGGGCTCAAGGCACGTTCAACACGTCCCAGTCCTGCGAACGTATGTCCGACTATGAAAATCCCGGAAAACCAATCCCTGAATTCAGTTAGCGGTTGAAATGCCGAATTTACAAGCGATGGATCGATCTCGACTCGGTAACTCGCGATAATAGCGAACGCAATCAGCGCGATTAGCCAATACGTTGGATATAGTCGAAGAATGCGACTGACGGCGAATCCGGATAAGCCAGGCAAGCCGAAGCCATATCGTGTATTAAGGACGCCGGTAATCAAAAAGCCACTGAGCATGAAAAACGCCCATACCGCCAGACCAGCAATGACCTCAACGTGACCGATATGTGTCACAACAACAAGAATGGCCAGTATTAGCCGGTAGGCTCCAAACATCTCACCTACCCTTTCAACAATTGACGTAGTCTGGCAAGGCACTCCGTCCTGAATGCGATAGTTGCCATTAGGTCACGTGGGACGAACCAGAACAGAGGTCTTGCCCAGCCTTGGAACCCAAGCTCCAACAAGACGTCGAATCTGATCAAGTGGATAATGACGCCACAACACGGGTTCTTTTAGACGTGCCATCCCTGCCCTATTTGCGACCAGAAGGAGGGACGTTGGAGTGAACCCGTGCAGGTGTTCGAACGGTGCCATGATGTGTGGCGATATACCGTCAAACGGCCATAATTCCCAAACAGCTCGGCCTTCAGGTGCCCTCAGTATGTTTGGCACGGTGATACGTATTACCGCAGCTGGCAGACACAAATATCTTATCTGCAGCAGCACAGTCAAGGGATCTGGGACGTGCTCCAGAACCTGCTCGAGATTGATCAGATTAAATCGTCGGCCTTGTAGTTCAGCCAGATCATGCACCAGCTCGAATCCGGGATCCTCCGCTTCGCCACCCCTCGTCACCACTGGTTCATAGGCTGTTACTTCAAACCCTTCCATCATCGCCGCACGCGCCCAGCGTCCATAGCCTGAGCCATAGTCAAGCAGCGAGGGGCGTTTAGCGGACTGCCGCATCAATTTCCTAAGCCGTGCCATCTCATCGTTCATTGGCGCCGATGGTTCGCGCGACAGCTTCACCTCCGGCAGAAGCCGCCGGCCAGCCGCATACATCTGGCCGAGCTGTTCTGCAGAAGGTTGATGCTTATACCAACAGTGGCCACACTGCCAACAACGCAGAACAATTGGCGGTACATCATCAAGCCAACCATCGAGCAAGCCACCATATTTCGCCTGACTAAAGTCATGAAACCGGGCGCTACGATCTGCATCATCAAGAGCAACGACGATTGTCACCCTATCAGCGCAACAAATGGGACAGTCTTCTACGGTTCGCATATGTCAGGGATGCAGCAGGAATTCCTGGCTCTGCCCTTTTCCCGGAGCAACCTGACTTGCCACATGCAAGCCGGTTTGTTCGAAGAAAAACCGGAAAACCCTGCGAGCATGATCCTCCGAACATCTGCCCTTCAATACAAGAGGCCATTTCGGCAGGTCCCTCTCGAAAACGAATGAGAGCGCCTGCCTAATTCTCCGTACACGGATGGCCGAGTAACCGAGATGCGCCAGCGCCGCCATGCGGTGATTTCCCTGCATCACCACGAATCGTTTATCGCCATTATTCGCAACAAGCCATGTTCCCCCTATGAAAGAATTTGGGTAACGATAGGGCCGATAGCCTTCGGCGCGTACTGCCTGGTAAAGGCGGACCGTCCTGGCGAATTCTTCTTCGATGAACGAATCAGTAGATGGGCCACAAAACCGCGAGCGCCAGGATTCTTTTCTCACGGCACCCTCTGGATTAAAGGGACCCCATGGGTAAATAAACAGAGGCAGCGGTTCCTCATTCGTTACCCCAGCCAACCCAGAAATGCTGGTAGGGCAAAACTGCCGCAAAAAACGCCACAGCGTTGTGACCTTAGGTGAAATCACCGGATTCGTGTCGTACTCATCGAGCGTTTGCCGAAGGTGATGCCACCCTCCGTCTCCGAAACTGCAGCCGAAAATGGTTGTGGCGATGTCCGGATTGATCGTGCTCTGGAGCCATGGGCTGGAAACAAGGCGAACGCCGTTACCAGCATAGTATCGAGTTCGTGCGACCCAGTTGTCAGGCATTTACGCGACCCGTTGCGATTCCCCAGAAGGTTCTTAGGCAGCGCTTACCATGTGTCAAGAAAGACCGAACACGGCCCCGGTGCATTACTACATCGGGACTATCGAAAATGGCATGGTGCTTACGGCCGGCCACCAGAATTGCCCGCTTCTGTCGAGGATCGTCAATGCGGTGGAGGTAGCTAAACCCTAGTCTGCGCAAAATGCTTTCCATGGCAGCATAGCTGAGCAGCCAATACTCGGTACCGTAGTAATCCGATGTATCAACGCCCTTAGGGGAAAAATAGGCAAAAGCATCATCGTGGGGGCCAAACTTCAGTGCCTTCCATTCGAATATAATCATATCTGTGCGATCTGCCAACGCAGCTATGGCGCTGAAGGGATCGGGGACACGGTGAACAAAGCCCAGGCACAAACAGAGATCAAATCTTGGTAAAGCCTTGAACTTATCCGAATAAATATCGAGTAATTTGAGTCGGACATCCTGCTCCGGATAGAGAGCGCTTTGCACAAAACATGCCTTGGAAATTCGCTGCGGATCGATATCGATGCCGAGAACCCGAGCTCCATGGTGAGCAAGGTGCATTGAGAAGAAACCCTCATTGCAGCCGACGTCAAGCACGGTTTTTCCGGCAAGCCCTATCGCCTCAAATAACGGTTCAAGTCGCGCCAGCTTAACAATATTTTTCCCGTGGGAACTCTGCCGACCAGGCTTTGTTTCAACACCGTAAGGCAACGTGAAGTTATGGTTCCATGCCTGGATATCGCCCAACTCCTTCACGCGCTTCTCGATCTCTGCTTTGTCGTACATAACTTTACCTATGTAGTAATTACCATGTAGCTGCAGCGGGAGCTTCGATTGGCGTCACGCCAGGCATGTCCAGAATTCGCACGATGTAATCCGCAAGCTGGGTTACTTCCCCGTGATAATTCCCTTGACGTTCACTATGCACATTCCTTTTCTGGAGCAGCACCGAGTAGAGGTTTACACTGGCGCTGGAATCGAACACCGCCGCTATATAAGCTTCAAGTGCGGCATCGCCGTCGACATACCCCGCTATCGATTCCCGGATGATTGATTGCAGCCGTCGCGGGTCATCGCAACGGCGCACCAAGGCATCCGGGAGCAGGTTATAGGGGCAATCGCCGAAGGTGATCACCGGTTTGCCCAGCATTGCGGCCTCGAGCGCAACGGAACCGGTAACCACTGCAACCAGGTCAGCCTCCTGGATGAGCGCACGTGCATCCAGACGGGGATCCGCAAGCCGCACACGCGGTATGTTGAGCATCTTGGCATAAGCGCCGAGCGTGCGCTTTCCCACCATCCAAGGATGTTCCTTCACTACCAGCACAGTATCGACGGGCAGGCTCATTGCCAGCATCCGGATGATTTCTATCTGGTTTACGTAAGGTCGCCCGTAAACCAGGAGCGATACTTCTGGTTCAGTATGGAGCGGGAAAAATACGTAACGAAGCTGCCCCAACTCTTCCGCCTTCACGTAGTGAGATTTAAGAAAAGTACGTGTCTGCCGGGCCCGCCACGGATTCAGTAATGCTGCGAACAACGTGGCGCGCAACGGATTTGGAACATGGTTATCGGACGCAGCAACAGATCGCCTATAGCCGAGGTAGTTGCGGATTCCACCTGCCAGGCCGCCAATACGGGTTAAGCGGGCTGTATTGACTTTAAGTGCCGGTTTATCAGACGGCTGGACGACGCCTTCATATCGGCCATGCTGCTCACGCACACGCCGGATGTAGCGCCTGGCCTCGTCGAAATAGGAAGACTCCCCACTGGAAAGGATGCGGGCATAGCTTGAGGCCAGCTCCGGTGACGGGTCATTCAGCGTGCTGGCGAATGCAACTCGATCACCGACGCGCGTGGGTCTCAGGTTCAACACCCGGACGCCTCTGGCCTTGGCGAACAGATACGCCAGATAATCGAGCATGGTCACGCAGATGAAACTGATAACGATGTCAGGCTTCAACGTGTCAAACAAACTCTCGGTTTCTTCGAGCCCGCGCTGCAGGATGCACAGCAATTTGTCATCAGTGAATCTGCGGCGGTAGTCCTGGCTGTAAGTACAGTCAGGCCCCATGAACAGGCGGCGGTCGGCGACAATAGCGCCAAACAGCCCGGCGTCTCCTCCGAGCTCACGTTCATAACAGGCGAGTTTGACAAGGTCCGGTTTTCCGGCCCGGATGGCGGTGACTTCCCACTCCTTGACGAGCACATGACCTTCGCCCTCAAAGTCTGGCCTGTCAGCGAGCCAACGTGTATACGCCCAACTGTCAGCGACCGTGTAGCCCGTGCGTGCAACAGGCAGTCGCTCCACCATCGCAGTACGCAATGCATCGAAGAGCGGAAGACTCTCGCTTTGCGTGCAGAAAAGAATGTTCACCGGCGCACCTCAGCGGGCATAGCGATCAGGGTCGAAATAGATCAAGTTGCGTCTAATCCAATCCACGGTGAGGCCAAGGCCATCGCGAAATGCCACCCGACTCCGCCAATCGGTAAGTTGGCGAATCAAGGTGGTGTCGGCCAGCAGACGATTGACTTCACTTTTCTCGGGGCGCATGCGCGCCTGGTCGGTATCAACCTCCACTTGCCTTCCGATGATTTCGCTGAGTATCTCCACGGTCTGGGCGATCGACCATTCCTCACCTGATCCGATATTGACTACCTTCCCCTCTGCCGCTTTGCAAAGGCCGAGTGCCAACATGCCCGCAGCGGTGTCGGTGACGTAATTGAAATCCCTAGTGGGATGCAGTGCACCCAAACTCAATTTGGCATTACCGGCGAGCAGCTGGCTGGCAATGGTGGGGATGACCGCCCTGGCCGTTTGTCGAGGCCCGTATGTGTTGAACGGACGAGCTGTGACTACTGGCAGGCCGAATGAAAGATAGTAGCTCTCCGCCAGTTTGTCGGCCGCGATCTTGCTGGCCGAATAGGGCGACTGTCCCACCAGCGGATGGCTCTCGGTAATCGGCACCTGCTGCGCGGTACCATAGACTTCCGAAGTGGACACATGCACAAGACGCGTGAAAGAATCGCTATCGCGACATGCTTGCAGCACATTCAAGGCACCTGTGACATTTGTTTCAACATAGGAACGCGGTGCTTCGTAGCTGTAAGGGATGGCAATCAGGCTGGAAAGATGGAAGATGTAGTCGCAGCCGCGAACGCCCTGACGAACGCGTTCCGCATCGCGGATATCGCCCGTGAGGAGTTCCACATCGGAGAGCGTGGATGTTGGAACATCTCGCAACCACCCTATCTCGTTCCATGAGTTGTAATACACCATTGCCCGTACTTTTGCCCCCGCGGCAACGAGTATTTCGACAAGCTGGCTGCCGATGAAACCATCAGCACCCGTGACAAAGACGCTCTTGCCTGCAATTGATTCACTCATGGGTTGTTATGCCGCTCCTGAAAATAAGTTTCGGGCCTTCTCCAGATCCGCCGGGGTACCGATATCGCTCCAGTACTCATGCACGGGGAAGACCGCCACAGAACATTCAGCCGACAGGCATGCCTCGACAAGATCGGTCATGTTGCAATATTGCTCTTTTGGCAACAGGTCGAGTGCTTCTGGCGACACGGCGTAGATGCCGGCATTGCAGAGAAATCGCTGGGATGGTTTCTCGGTTAGAGCGGTCACATATGGCCCTTCCGCACGTATCACACCAAAGGGAATACTGACCTTATAGTCCACCGCGGCTACGGTTATCTGCGCGCCGTGGTTCCTATGGAACGATTGCAGGCTGGCAAAATCGGATGTGGTCAGAATGTCGCCGTTCATAACCATGATCGGCTTTGTCGGGCGCTCCGGCAAGAGAGACAGCGCGCCGGCAGTACCCAGCTTTTCTTGCTCTCTCAAGTAGAGAATTTCCAGGCCGAAGTCGCTGCCATTGCCAAAATGTTCTTCTATGAGATGACTCAGGTAATTAACCGATATATAAATCCGTTCCAATCCTGCCTTGGCGAGGCGATGGATTTGACGCTCAATCAATGGAACGCCGCCAATATCCACCATGGACTTGGGGATCCGCTCGGTGATAGGCCGCAGACGCATCCCTTCGCCGCCGGCCATGATGACGGCAAACTCGAAACCAGAGGCATCCCCGCTCTCGTCATTTGGCGCCAAGTCAGTCAGATGAACCAGCCGCAGAAAACGTCCCTGATCACCCAGCAAGGGCACCGCCATGATATTGCCGCTTCGCATGAGATCAAGCAGATAGCTATCGGGACTGCCAGCCTGCGCACTGACGGGGCTGCGGTTCATGGCCTCGGACACCGGGGTTTCCAGAGTGCCTCCGGCAAGCAAACAACGCCGCACATCGCCATCTGTCAGGGTTCCGAGCAGCCGACCATCGCCAGCCACGACCACGGCGATACGCCGGCGACTCACCTCGATGGCGCGCACCGCTTCGACAAGGAGTGCCTGTGGTGAAAGCGGCTTATCGATCACCGGAACCATCCATCGCGCACTTCACCCTTGAGTGTCATGCGCTTGCGAATGAGTCGCTGGTCCAGCGGTATCGTCGCCAGTACCGCGGCTATCTTCGGCCCCGCATCACCAAGCCAATAGGGATTCTCGGCGCGACGACAGAGCGCCCGGAAACCGTCATTGAACAGGCAGCGTTGCATCACCGCGGCTATGGCGTCGGCATCATAGACGGCATCAAGCACGTTCTCGCCACGCAGCCGGCCTTCCTGACGCGAGCCGATATTCACAGTGGGGCAGTGGAAGGCCGGGGTTTCCTTCAGGCCCGAGGAGGAATTACCCATGCAGGCTACCCGCATTGCAGGATCGCGCGCGAGCGCCAGTACACCGTGGTAAAGGTGTCTTCCAAGCGAACGGTGCACCTGGGTACCTGGAATTCGACGTTCACGGAATGCCTCCAGGCATTCGATAATTGCCCGCCCACCCGCGTCATTGTTCGGATAGGTGAGGACCGTTTGAACACCGTCGCCGGCAAGGCGCTCGATCGCTTTCAGCGAAGGTAAAACCTGTTCGGCGGCCTGGTCGAATTCCGTCGTCACGGAATGCTGGGTGAACAACACGACCGGACGGGAAAGATCAAGGCCAAGACTTTCGACTACCTCTACCGCATTTGCGAAGCGTCCCTCGGAAATCAGGTCGATCGCAGGAAAGCCGACGGTGTGCACCCGCCAAGACTCCTCGCCCATCGCCAGAATTCGGTTGCTCGCCTGTTGATTGGTCGTGAAGTGCAGATGAGATAACTTGGTCATCGCATGCCGCACCGAATCATCCAGAGCACCGCCTTCCGTAAGGTCTCCTCCCTCGATATGGGCGGTGGGGATATTCATCTGACTGGCGGCAATCACCGCTGCCAAGCCCTCGAATCGATCCGCGTAGACAACCATCATGTCCGGCTTCAGATCGGCCAACGCGCGACTGATCACCAAAATGCCCGAGCCGATGGCCTGCGCTGTGGCAAACAACGATCCGGCGTCCATCTCGATTTTCACCTCAGCATCGACGCGGAAGCCATCGTTTCGAATCTCATCCAAGGTGTGCCCGAAATTAGGATCGAGGTGAGCACCCGAAACCAGTAGCCGATAATCGAGCTGCTGATGCCGGTCCACGGCACGCAGGATTGGATATTGCAGCCCGTACTCCGCCCGGTTGCCGGTAAATATCGCGATCTTGCGCAAGTTCATGCCTGTGCCTGTTTGATGGCAAGAAGTCGTTTAAGACCTTCTCGCAATGTAATTTCCGGTCGCCACCCCCAGTGCGACGTTGTTTCCCTTATGTCGAGCACCAAGTGGGATAAACCTTGGGAAGGTCGAGTAGCCTTGATGGCGCGGCCCGGCTGGCCGGCCACATCGAGTGCCAGCCGTGCAAGATTCCCGATGGAAGTACCCATGCCTGTGCCCAGATTATATATACCTGCCTTCTCGCCCACAGCTATCGTGGCCAGGCCAGCGGCGGCATCCTCGATCCAGAGGAAATCGCGGACGGGGGCATCGTCCATGACCTCTATCGCGCCTTCGCCCGGAATCTGTCCCAGGATCTTGCTTACAACATTGCCCGGCGCCATATTCGGTCCATAGACGTTTGAAAGTCGTGCCACCACGCCGCGCCCGGTTTCAAGCACGCGTACCTCTGACTGCCGTTTCAGGCCCGCATAGGTGTCCTCTGCGTAAATCGAATCCGACGGTGAATGCGGTGACATCGTCGTATCGCCATACAGTACAGCCGATGAGGCATAGACGATGCGCCCAAAGGGCTTTGTCAACAGCGCCTTCAGCGTGACCTGCGCCGCCAGTACTCCTGCTTCACCCGCTTCATTGACCTTCCGGCGATCGCTTTCCTGAGCAAGGTGTATGAGCACATCCGCGGCTGGAGACACAGAGAAGTCGCGCAGTTGCGCCACACCAGGCATGCGTCGGCGAGACAGCGCAAGCACGTCCACACCCTGTTTTTGCAACAGTCTTACCAGTGCGTTACCGATAAAACCGGATGCCCCGGTCACTACCACGCGCATCAATGCCTCCTGTTTCAGGACACGACCGTCGTGCGGCGTCCGAGCAGGAATTCAATCAGCAGAAAGTCAAGTTCACTGTCAATGTCCATCGCCTTGTCTTCGGGTACCTCATATCCTTCCGCATGGCCATCAAGAAGATGGCTTGCGCGACGAAGGTATTCCGGATCGAGTACATAAACGCCCGCCACGTGTTCGAACACTGCCGGCGCTCTTTGTCTGGAGAGTACGGTCGCGCCCATCGATTTACTCATCTTGAGCGCTCCCGTCGCGTCGGACTCCACCAGATTGAAATAGGGATTGCGCCGTGCCCGCGCAATGGTAAATACCGCATCCACCGCAACGCCCGCCGCTCGTCGTGACCGGTAGTGCGAGATCGCGCCAGAGATATCGCCGGGTTCGATCAGCGGATTTGTGCAATCGATATCGACGTAGAGATCATAATGCTCTCCAGTCATTTCCTCGCAGGTCTTTAGCGCATGCTGCCAAACCTGAAACTTACCGGTGTCGGACCGAGCTAATTCAGCGGGGCGCAGGAAGGGCACTTCCGCACCAGCGGCATTCGCCACATCAGCAATGGCTATCGAGTCCGTACTGACTACCACCCGTTCGATTTCAGGTACCTTCAAGGCGGTTTCAATGGCCCGGGCGATCACGGGCTGACCCAACAAGGGGCGAATATTCTTCCCCGGAACCCCTTGGCTGCCGCCTCGTGCAGCTATCACACACAATATGGACACGTTGTTTATTTTGACTGAACAGGCTGCATGAAAAGATGGGTCTTGCCGATCGGGCTGAAACTGCGTTCGAAATTATCCGATGACAACTTTTCAGAGAGATGTCCGAGATCGTCCCTAGTACAAGGCCCGACAAATCCTAAATGGAGCACAGGGGAATAACGCGCCTTCTCCGTACCCAGCACTTGCTGCAAGACGAAACAGGTGCTTACCCGCTTGTCTATCAGGGCGAACATGGGATGTTCGGCGGTACGCAGAATGTGCAGAAAGTCGAAGTCAAAGGTTGGGGTACCATCTTCGGGTGACGCGGTCTTCGGGCCATCAACAAAGACAAAGTCGTAACGCTTATCAGGAACATCCCGATACCGCACCCCGCGAAACAGAGAGAATCGATCCTCGACAGTCTCGCTCAACCTGAAGTCAACGTAAGGGTGATATTGAGTGGGAAGCAAACGCTGTGACATATCGAGCCATTCATCAAACTCTTCCATGGACGTCACGCCACCCCGCCTACCGGTCTCACACTCGTTCTCCATCAGTGCATGAGCAATTACCAGAGTAGAAACTCCAGTACCGCATTCCAGAACCTCTAGCGGCTTTCTTTTGCGGACTTCATGATAAAGCGCCCAGTAATCCGTGAGGTTGCACCCGGTTGATCGGGTCTTGGCGAGGTATTCCTGCAACACATTCCAGAGCGATTCCCTGCGGCGCAAATCGGCTTGCGCTCTCGCCTGCGCGACTTTCCGGAACACCACCTGGGTCTTGAATGTCGCGTAAGAAAGCATGCGACGCATCACCGTCATGGCGCATACCCGGCAACATCTTCCGGCTGTACATGCACATCTGCCGGGACATCACGCACTGCCTTGCGTCCGATCACATCGCCCAAGCGTTCAGCGAGGATCTTGCCAGTGCCAGGCCGCTTCACCCATGTGTTGTCGCGGCTGAACATCTCACCGGCTTTCACCGACGCTGTGGTTACCACTGTGGCGTAGGCAAAGTCTATAACCGGCTGTTCCTCTTCCAAGCGAGTCTTGGCGCCGCCACGGGCTTGCCAGATGGCGCGAGTGCCTTCGATCATGTCTGCCAACTCGTCGGGTTCTATCGAAATACCGGTATCCGGCCCGGGCCAGGAACGGGAGACCGTAAAGTGCTTCTCCAGCAGGCACGCGCCCAAGGCCACAGCACCCAGACAAGTCCAGATATTCAGGGAGTGATCGGACAGCCCGATCGGGCTACGGGGAAATCTCCTCTGGAGGTCCGTGATCGCTCCGAGACGGACCTTGTCGTAGGGCGTAGGGTACATGCTAGTGCAATGCATTAACGCCAAAGGCACGTCGTACTTGCGGATGGCAGCCACTGATTTTGTGACGGAAACCAGATCGTTCATACCCGTCGACAGTATCATGGGCTTACCCATAGCGGCGATGTGTTCGAGCAGGGGGAAATTGTTGCACTCGCCGGAACCGATCTTGAATGCCGGTACGCCCATTTCATCCAGTCGGTCTGCCGCCTCACGCGAGAACGGAGTGGAAAGGTAGATGACGCCCTTGCGCTCGCAATAATTCTGAACCTCACGCTCCTCATCAGCAGTGAGTTCGCAACGCTTGATGATGTCCCAGAGTTTCTCTTTGGAGATTTCACCAGGTGTCATGTCGGTCGGCACCATCTCCTTTTCGGTGATGTGGCACTGGAACTTAACGAGCTCAGCTCCGGCTCCGACTGCCGCATCTACCAACTGAAGTGCCTTGTGGAGACTGCCCTCGTGATTAATGCCCACCTCGACAATCACAAGAGGTGGGTATTCAGGCCCGACCTTCCGGTCGGCGATCGAAAATGATGGTCTTGTTTCTGGCATGAATATTCCTTGGAAAATAGTCCGTCAGAACTTCGAATTTTCGCAACTGCATCTGTCAGAGATTGTAGAGAGAAATTTGCGCATACAGATCTGTAACGTTGATACGCTTTGAGTAGGTGGAGGGCTTGTCCGTGATGGTTTGCGATTAGCCCACTACATCGGCGTGAATATTCTCGAGTAGCAACTATGGTTTTTTTGAAATCGAATGACTTGGATGGCCTCCAATAGCTTAGGCTTGCCAAGGGTATCGGGGTCAGCCGTGCACTCCGGCCCCGCGAAAAGCACCGCCATGACCTTGCGCAGCCAAATTATAGCATTCGTCAGGCTGTACCCCCTCTGGTTTACTTAAACCAGACTGCTCGAAAATGTCATGTCACGATAATACAGAAATAACCTCGCGATTTCTTCACGTGATTGGAGATACAAATAGTTTATTCTGGCTGCATAGAACATCGATCTCAGGCGTTTGATGCCATGTACTTCGCACCCCTACTTGAGAAGGTGCTCTGTGTGATACGCGCCATCCAGTCCGGTGATGCAGATAACTAGCGTCTTTTTCATTGATTACTGTCCCGGTTGTATTTGTCTTCAAAGCGAACAATGTCGTCTTCACCTAGATAGCCGCCAGACTGTACCTCAATCATTTCCAGCGGCATGGCGCCTGGATTTTCCAGGCGGTGTTTGGTGCCAAGAGGGATATACGTGGACTGGTTCTCGGTCAGGAGAAAAACCTCATCGCCACGGGTAACTCGGGCCGTGCCCGTAACCACGATCCAGTGTTCGGCGCGATGGTGGTGCATTTGCAAGGAGAGCGCGGCGCCAGGATTGACGGTGATGCGCTTCACCTGGAAGCGCTCACCGGCATCGACACCTTCATAGCAACCCCACGGTCGGTATACCTTGCGGTGGCTGATATGCTCAATACGCTTGGCGTCTTTGAGACGGCTGACGATGGCCTTCACATTCTGGGCCTGATTCTTGTGCGCCACGAGCACGGCGTCAGCCGTTTCTACGACAATCAAATCGTGCAGTCCGACAGCAGCGACGAAGCGGTGCTGGGCGATGAGTAATGTATCGCGTGTCTGGTGGGCCATCACATCGCCCTGTAGCACGTTGCCGTCGCTATCGTGCGCACTCACATCCCACAGCGCAGGCCAGGCACCGACATCTGACCAGCCGGCATCCAATGGAATGACGGCAGCACAGTCGGTCTTTTCCATTACCGCATAATCAATCGAGTCGCTGGGGCTTTGTGTAAACAAGGACTTATCTGCTCGGTAGAAGTCTGCATCAGCCTTGCCTTGTTCGTAGGCGCTTGCACAGGCTTTGGCAATATCCGGTCGATGGCGGTCCAGTTCTTGCAACCAGACCGAGACACGCATCATGAAGATGCCGCTGTTCCAGAGGTATTCACCAGAGTCGATGTACAGCTTGGCGTTCTGCTGATCCGGTTTCTCAACAAACGCGGAAACACGGAAGGCAGCGGCATCACTATTGGTAGCTGTCTGCGCATCAGTGGGCGCACCCTTTCGTATGTATCCGTAACCTGTCTCAGGCCCAGTGGGCACAACGCCGAAGGTGACCAACTGGTTCTGATCGGCAAGTCTGGCTCCACACACCACTGCCAACCGAAAGGCTTTTCTGTCCTGGATGACGTGGTCTGCGGGCATCACCAGCATGATGGCATCCGGATCGCCTTTCTTCAGGGCCAACGCCGCTAATGTCAACGCAGGTGCCGTATTGCGGCCTACCGGCTCAAGTATGATGGCCTGAGGTGTCTTGTTCAGCTGACGCAGCTGTTCGGCCACAAGAAAGCGGTGTTCCTCGTTGCTAACCACGAGCGGCGCCTGTATATCCGGTATGTTGTCCAAACGGCTGATGGTTTGCTGCAACATGGTCTGCTCGCCAACGAGTGCGAGAAGCTGCTTCGGATAATGCTCGCGCGACAATGGCCAAAGGCGCGTGCCGGAACCACCGGAGAGGATGACGGGATATATTTTCATAAGAGCCGTTGTTACTGTATCTGTCTCGCAGAGCTTGGCGTATTGTGGTGCATCCACTTCAGGCACGCTACCGCAATGCTGAGCAGCGCTCCGCACGATGGTTTCGTCTGGTGGGCCAGGGCCCACCCTACATATTTCAAACTCATTTCGTTACCTCACTTCCCTGCTAGCGCAGTGAGGTACATCGTCAATCTTTGCCGCTTTCCAGGCGCAGCACATCCGGCACCAGCACGAGACTGCGATCCAGGTGGTTCAACAGGTCAGCGTGTGATTTCTCTGGTGTCAGCAACTCCGTCAACATGCAGGCGTCGTGCTTCTCGGCATGCCTGAATTCCGCCCATACGGGACGGTTAAGGAAGGTGGCCTGTTCGCTCTGGGGATCGTAGATGCCGACGATCGTGATGCTGCGCTCCATGGCGCGCAGCGTGGCGATCTCGGCCAAGTCCGAAATCCCGCACAGCAGCAGCTTTTGCCAACCGTTGCGTTCACATTGGTCGAAGACACCTCGACAGGATTCCCCTGCCTTGCGGTAGAACGACAGCGAATGACTGAGATACTGGGCGGTGAGCCGGCTTTTCTCGGCAAAGCCAGAAGGCGTGAGGTAATAGAGGTAACGATTGGCCGGTGCCTGGCTGACCTTAATAAGGCCTTTGCGGACGCAACGTTTGAGATAGGAATTCGCCAAACCCAGCGCGACGCCGAGATGGCTGGCGAGATGGCGCTGACTCACATCGTTCTGCCGATCGATGACGTCGAGGATTTCGAGGGTAAGCGCGTCTTCCTTGCCGCGTTCTGTGTTCATATTATGAACACTATACCCATTATTTAATGTGGATCAAGGTTAAAACGAGGCTTTTTCAATGGATTACGGAGGTATGCGGTGATTCGACATCACCCACGTTCGATCTGGGACACGCCCACCTTAGCCCTAACCTGGCGCCCAAGAATATCAAGTAGAACAACCACTCTTTCCCGGCTATTACGAGCCAGCATAATTCCTTCATAACCCCGGAAAGCGCCCTCCGCCACCCGAACCCGGTCGCCGGCCTGGTAATTCTGTTCCGCCCATTCATGCAAACCCGCTTCGCCCTCGCGCGTCTTGAGGAAACCGATCAGCTCGTCTGGTATGCGCGCCGGTTCCTGGCCAAAGCGCACCAGTGACGCCACACCGAGGGTGGAACGGATCGGCCCCCAGTTATCGGTATGGGTGTCGAGGTAAATGAAGAGATAACGCGGAAACAGCGGCTCCACCAGCATGATCCTGCGACCCTGGCGCTTGCGCGCCTCGCGCACGTGCGGGAGGTAAACGCCATAGCCCTGACGTACAAGATTGGTCTGGGCGACTTCTTCCTGGCGTGGCTTGGTATAGACCAGATACCAGGATTTTGTGGAAACCTCGTCTACAGATGCCATTGTGCTTGAATGCAGTGATGTTTTGTGCAGAAGCCAGTATTGGATATTGTCATGTTAACGCAAGACCAGGCCAGAGTTCTGTTCATTTCGAATTACTGAAGTAACGATAAAACGATAAATTGTGCGCATCGTTTTCCCCCTCTCGCTAGTGAATGGGGCTTCATTCACTAGGGTTAGGGTGAGGGGAAAATAGCCGTAAAACTCCCCTCATCCTCGACCGCCTGTTCCCGACGCGGTCTACCGCCTCCATCCCTGGAGGCGTGCCCTTCTCCCGGAGGGAGAAGGGACTCAACTGATGCTGTGGTGCGCACTATTTAGCGACCGGATCAGTATGTGCATATCACCCTGCCGACGCCAGAAAAAAGAAGGGGCGCAGCGCGCCCCTTCCGGTAGAACCAAAGCAGTGTTACTGGACCGTGATATTCGCCCGGTTCTTCTCCAGCAACGCAGGGCCGATGCCTTTGACCTTGAGCAGGTCGTCGACGGTTTTGTATTGGCCGTTTTTGGTTCGGTAGTCCACGATGGCCTTGGCGGTTTTCGCGCCGACTCCGACCAGCGCCTTGTCCAACACCTTGACATCGGCGGTGTTGATATTGACCGGCGCAGCCAGGGTCACGAGCGGGGAAAGACCGAGAAATAATACGAACAGCAGCGAAGTAATGCGTTTCATCCTGATGCCCTCCATGAGGCGGTTGTTGTTGACGTTAGCGCTCGTGTCTCCATGAATCCTTGAGCGCCCGCATAGCGTAACCCCAGCCGATACGATAAATCAATATCGTCATCCGCAAGGAAAAATCGCTGTCTGAAATCGCAGCACCGGGCACAACTACCCGGCGGGCAGTTCCTGATTAATCGCATTCAGCATGGCAAGTGGATCAGCCGCCTGCGTAATCGGTCGGCCGATGACAAGGTAGTGCGCGCCGGCGCGCACGGCATCCGCCGGCGTCATCACGCGCTGCTGGTCGCCGGCCGCGGCGCCTGCCGGGCGAATGCCGGGCGTCACCAGACAGAAGTTCGCCCCATGCGCGCTGCGCAGCACCGCCGCCTCCCGCGCCGAACACACCACTCCGTCAAGTCCGGCTTCCTTCGCCAACCCGGCCAATCGCGCGGCCTGCGCCGCGGGGTCCGGGGGCAGACCGATGGCAGCCAGGTCCTGCGCGGAATGGCTGGTGAGCAGTGTCACGCCGATCAGTAATGGACGCCGCGCGCCGCTATCGATGGCGGTGCGCGCCGCATGCAACATGTCACGCCCGCCGAGAGTATGCACATTGACCATCCATACCCCGAGGCGCGCCGCCGCGATACAAGCACTGGCAACCGTACTCGGGATGTCGTGGTACTTGAGGTCAAGAAAAACATCGAAGCCCCTCGTCCTCAGGGCCTCGACCACCGCAGGCCCGGCACTTGTGAAGAGCTCGAAACCAACTTTAAGGCGGCATTGTTCCGGTGTGACGCGCGCCGCAAACACCAGGGCCTCGGACAACGTCGGATAGTCGAGCGCGACAATGACGCGCGGTCCGGTTATCGCGCGATCGGGGCTCATTTACGGCCGCCTGTTTTGGCGACCGGTGTGGTGCGGTCTGGTCTATTCGTTTTTTCAGTCGCGATCAGTGAAACCGAACAAGATGCAGGCTGCATGGTGACCCAGTCGTGGCATGCCGGGCATTGCCAGTGCAGCGTCTGACCGCGAAATCCGCATTGGCGACACTGGTAGCCCTCCTGCTGGGCGGTGAGTTGTCCGAGAATATCCTGAATCAGATCGAGATTTTCACCTGTCACGGGCGCGTTTTGTGCGGCCTGTAAATCGACTATTTTTTTCAGCCCCGGCACGGATGGATTTTGACGCAACCTGTCCGCAACGAATGCCTGCGCGGCAGACTCTCCGTCGCGCGCACGGATCAGTTCCGTCAGGGTCAGCAGCGTGCGCAAACCGGGGCTTCGACGCGCCACATCGTACAAATAAAGCTGGAGTTGTGGTTCCTCGTTCAAATTGCGGAAGGCTGTGGCGATCTCATCAATCACTTCGTCGAGATATTTTGCATCCTGTTGTTCTATTTTCTTCCAAGCACGGATGGCATCGCGGTCATTTCCCTGCGTCGCGGCAACACGGCCGGCAAGAATGCTGGCGCGTACGCAACCGTGGTCTATCGACAGGGCATCCAGGGCGCATGACCGGGCGCGCGCAGTATTTCCGGCCTGCAACTCTTGTTCACCCAGTTCGCAATGATACTGCGCAAGCACCGGTCCAATGTCCCGGACCGCTGTTTTTGCAAGACGGTTTCCAACGGCGATGGCCTTGTCCCAATCCTTTTCCTGTTCGTAAATGTGCATGAGCGAACGCAGGGCCTGCTCGGCATGTGCCGGTATTTCCGTCAGCTCCAGAAAAAGATTTTCGGCGCGATCCAGAAGTCCGGCCTTGTGATAGTCCTGTGCCAGCTCACAGAGTGCCTGCGAGCGTTGTGCCTTGTCGAGTGTTGGTCGGGCGATGAGGTTCTGATGAATACGGATGGCGCGTTCTACCTCGCCGCGCCGGCGGAACAGGCTGCCAAGGGCAAGATGCGTTTCGACGGTTTCGGTGTTCACCTCCAGCATCTGGGTAAACACTTCGATAGCCTTGTCCGGCTGCTCATTGAGCAGATGGTTTATTCCACGGAAATAATCCTGCGAAAGACTGCCATCCGGGAATTGCGATTTTTTCCGGCGCTGATCGCGGTAAGAGGCATACCAGCCAGACGCCGCGGCTAGCGGCAGCAGCAGCAGCAACCACAGGAGGTCATGAACATCGAATGTCATGATTCCATCAAGTTCAGAGTACATCCCGGATGGGAAGCGCGCGCAGATTGTTGATTTCCTGCTCAAGCTTGCGGTTATCGCGTCGCACCTGCAGGAGTTGACGTTGCATGCGCGCCTGCATCGCAAGGCTTGCAAGCAGGCCGAGTGAGATACCAATCGTGAGGGTCGTCAATATCATGAACGACAGCGGCGTCACCCAGTGAATGCCGAAATAATAGTTCAGCTCCACCACCTGTGCGTTTTTGGTCGTGAAGGTAACCCCGACCAGCAGCACAGCAAGTATCAAGATGCCATACAAAAGTCGTTTCATGTTGCCTCCAGGAGTCCGTTACTGTAACGGACCTCAATGATGCCTGAGATCATAACCGCTTCCAGGTGCGGTTGCGTACTCATGGTTCAAAAAAAATGCGGCACCTGGAATTCAGGATGCCGCATGATTCTGAATAAAACCATCGTACGTTCAGCTGTCAACCCGCTCGCGTAGTTCCTTGCCGGGTTTGAAGTGCGGAACGTGTTTGTCTGGCACCTGCACCGAGTCGCCGGTCTTGGGATTTCTCCCAACGCGTGGCGGACGATAGTGCAGCGAAAAACTGCCGAAGCCGCGTACCTCAATGCGCTGACCGGCCGCCAGTGCCGTCGACAGCTGATCGATTAGTTCCTTCACGGCGAGCTCCACATCACGGTAATCGAGCTGTGGCTGCTTGACCGACAGCTGTGCGATCAGTTCCGACTTGGTCATCTCAACCTCCGATAATCCGCCGCCCCGACATGGGCCGGGGCGCGCCCCCCTTCATACCGCAATATTAGTGCAGGTCTGACTTCCTTGACCGTCCTTATTCCTTATTGACGAGCTTTTCCTTGAGCTTGTCGCCGAGAAGCGAACCGACCGATCCAGGCTTACGCGTGTATTCCTGAACGGCCTCGGTCTCTTCTTCCATATCCTTGGCCTTGATCGACAAGGAAATCTTGCGGTTTTTGCGGTCAATGGTGGTGATCTTCGCCTCCACCTCGTCACCTTCCTTGAGCAGACTGCGCGCGTCCTCGACACGGTCGCGCGAAAGTTCCGAAGCACGCAGATAACCTTCTACTTCCGGACCACCGAGATTTACCACCGCGCCCTTGGCATCCACGCTGATGATCTTGCCCTTCACGATGCTGCCCTTGCTGTGCTCGGCCACGAAGTTGCTGAACGGGTCGCCTTCCATCTGCTTGATGCCGAGCGAAATGCGCTCGCGCTCAGGGTCGATGGCGAGAATGGTCGCCTCGATTTCGTCGCCCTTCTTGAAATTGCGCACCGCTTCTTCACCCGGTGCGTTCCAGGAAAGATCGGACAAGTGGATCAGACCGTCGATGCCGCCTTCGAGGCCGACAAACACGCCGAAATCGGTGATCGACTTGATCTGGCCGTTCACCTTGTCGCCCTTGTTGTGGCTGGCGGCAAACTCTTCCCACGGATTCGGTTGGCACTGCTTGATGCCGAGCGAGATGCGGCGGCGTTCGGTGTCGATATCGAGCACCATGACCTCGACCTCGTCGCCCAGCTGCATGACCTTGGACGGATGGATGTTCTTGTTGGTCCAGTCCATCTCGGAGACGTGCACCAGGCCCTCGACGCCCGGCTCGATTTCGACGAACGCGCCGTAGTCGGTGATGTTTGTGACCTTGCCGAACAGGCGCGCGCCTTCCGGATAGCGGCGCGCGAGATCGACCCACGGATCGTCACCCAGCTGCTTGAGGCCGAGCGACACACGATTGCGCTCGCGGTCGAAGCGCAACACCTTGGCCTCGATTTCGTCGCCGATCTTGAGCACTTCGGACGGATGCTTCACGCGCTTCCAGGCGATATCGGTGATGTGCAACAGGCCGTCGACGCCGCCCAGATCCACGAACGCGCCGTAGTCGGTGAGGTTCTTGACCACGCCCTTGATGACCTGGCCTTCCTGCAGGTTGGAGAGCAGCGAATCGCGCTCGGCCGACATTTCGGTTTCCACGACCGCGCGCCGTGAGACCACCACGTTGTTGCGCTTGCGATCGAGCTTGATGACCTTAAATTCGAGTTCCTTGCCTTCCAGGTAGGTGGAATCGCGCACCGGGCGCACGTCCACCAGCGAGCCGGGCAGGAACGCGCGCACCGAGTCGACCAGCACGGTGAAGCCGCCCTTCACCTTCTCGGTGATGACGCCCTTCACGATTGCCTGGGATTCGAAGGCCTTGTCGAGTTCGTCCCACGCCCTGGCGCGCTGTGCCTTTTCGCGCGACAGCTGGGTTTCGCCGTGGCCGTTTTCCATGTACTCAAGGACAACATCGATGCGGTCGCCGACCTTGACGGTCAGTTCGCCCTGTCCGTCCCTGAATTGTTCAAGCGGGATGATGCCTTCGGACTTGAGGCCGGCATCCACGATGACGAAATCGTTTTCGATACGCATGACCTCGCCGACGATGAGGCCGCCTGGCGCGATCTTGCTGGTCTTCAGACTCTGTTCAAACAGTTCGGCGAAAGATTCACTCATGATTGTTCATTGGCCTATATATAAAGAGATGCAGGGGGACTGCATCTGTGGCCCGCGTCACCGACTGCGTGATGGCGTCACGGGGTTGAGGTTGCAAAAACGAGATTCACCGGCCGGGCAGCGCGCTTAGCGGGTCGCGGTTTGCGTCTCGGCAAGTCGCGCCTGCAAACGACGGGAAACGGTCTCCACCACCTCGGTAAGGCTCAAGGCGGAACAGTCCAGTATCCAGGCGTCGTCGGCGGGTTTCAGCGGTGACACCGATCGTCCGGTATCGCGCGCATCGCGGTGGCGAATCTCACCCAAAATCACACCTAGGTTAGCATTGAATCCCTTTTCCTTCAACTGTTTATAGCGTCTTTCGGCCCGCACCTCGGGACTTGCCGTCAGGAATATCTTAAGAAACGCATCTGGAAATACAGTCGTCCCCATGTCCCGACCATCCGTGACCAGGCCTGGAATCTGGCGGAAATCCCGCTGTTTTTGCAGGAGTGCGGCGCGAACGGACGGCAGGGCCGCAACCCGGGAGGCGAGTTCTCCGGTCGTCTCGGTGCGCAGCTCTGTGCTGACGTCTACGCCATCGACCGTGACCCGCGCCGGGCTGCCATCCGGTTGCGGGACGAAGCTGATCCGCATCGTTTCGGCCAGCCGGCACAGGGCCGGCTCGTTCTCGAGGCCGACCCCGCGGCGCTGGGCCACGAGCCCCAGCACCCGGTACAAGGCCCCGCTGTCGAGGTAATGCCAGCCGAGCTGCGCGGCCAACAGCTGGCTCACCGAGCCCTTTCCCGATCCGCCGGGTCCGTCGATGGTCACCACCGGGATTTTCCTGGATGGTTTCATAAAATACTAAATATTAGTTTAGCCGCAGATGAACACAGATAAGTACAATCAACGGATTGTTTAGAGTGGCTTTTCAATCTGAATTCATCTGTGTTCATCTGCGGCAAAAATTCATACAAACATTACTTCAACCGCCAGGCCTGCGCGCTTCGCCAGCTCGACGAAATCCGGGAACGACGTCGCGACGTTCCTGCAATCATGAATGGTGACCGGGCCGCTGGCGCGCAACGCGCTCATGGCGAACGACATGGCAATGCGGTGATCGCCGCGACTATCCACGTCGCCGCCGCTGAGCTTACCGCCCTGGATGACAATGCCATCCGGGGTCTCTTTCACATCGATACCGAGACGCTTCAGCCCCACGGCCATGACGGCGATACGATCGGATTCCTTGACGCGCAGTTCGTGCGCGCCGGTCAGCACGGTTTCGCCCTGCGCGCAGGCGGCCGCGATAAAAAGTGCCGGGAACTCGTCGATCGCCAACGGCACCTGATCCTCGGGGATCCGGATGCCTTTAAGCATGCCGCCACGGACACGCAGGTCCGCCACCGGCTCGCCGCCCACCGCGCGCGCATTCTCGATGGCGAGGTCCGCGCCCATGAGTTTGAGAATATTGATCACGCCGATACGCGTCGGATTAATCCCGACATGCTCCAGCACCAGTTCTGAACCTTCGCTGATGGCCGCGCCAACCAGAAAAAAAGTAGCCGAAGAAATGTCCGCCGGCACATCGATGTCGCAGGCCGTGAGTTTTCCACCACCGTGCAGACGCACGCGCGCACCCTCGACCCGCACGTTGTACCCGAAGCCGCGCAGCATGCGCTCGGTGTGATCACGCGTCGGCGCCGGCTCGGTGACCACGGTATCGCCCTCGGCGTACAAGCCGGCGAGCAGCAACGACGACTTCACCTGCGCGCTCGCCACCGGCATTTTATAATCGATGCCGCGCAGCTTTTGTCCGCCATGGATGCGCAGCGGCGGACGCCCGCCTTCGCTGGTGTCGATGCGCGCACCCATCTGGCCGAGCGGCTCGGAGACGCGCTTCATCGGCCGCTTGCTCAGCGATTCGTCGCCGATCAGCACCGAGTCGACTGCCTGGCCGGCGAGTATGCCGGCCATGAGACGCATAGCTGTACCGGAGTTGCCCATGTCGAGCGTCTGCACCGGCGGGCGCAGGCCGTGCAGACCGACGCCCTGAATGGTGAGTCGTCCCTGTTCCGGCCCCTTTGCCATCACCCCCATGGCGCGAAACGCCGCCAGCGTGCACAGCACATCTTCGCCTTCCAGCAGCCCGGTGACGTGAGTGACGCCATCGGCCAGCGAGCCGAGCATCACCGAGCGGTGTGATATTGATTTGTCACCGGCCACGCGCAGCCGACCTGTCAGCGCACCGCCGGGTGCGACCTGATAATCCATGCGTTTCTCGGAGGCACTCACACGCTAGTCTTTTATCT
>Ga0105101_10000101_pt1 | contig 31661 bp, 25 predicted proteins | sample PPLLak21cMay2015_2_FD_87037 | JGI IMG/M metagenome (GOLD analysis project Ga0105101, IMG submission 87037) | Freshwater sediment microbial communities from Prairie Pothole Lake near Jamestown, North Dakota, USA - PPLs Lake P8 Core (1) Depth... | ecosystem: Environmental > Aquatic > Freshwater >... | reverse complement strand
CCTGATAAGAATCCTGGCAGGATAAAGTGATAATATTTTGTACTACTTTTTGTACTGCCAATAAAAAAGACCTTGTAATCATTTGATATACAAGGCCTTTACTTTTAATCTGTCGGGGTGAGAAGACTCGAACTTCCGACCCCTACGTCCCGAACGTAGTGCGCTAGCCAACTGCGCTACACCCCGAAATTATTTATCGATTTGTTGATTTAATGATTGTTTGATTGAGGCTGCAAATATACTACTTTATCTATTTTTCGAAAGAAATATCGGTATTAATTAACCATTCTTTCTCTACCGGAACAACACCCACTTTTTCACATACCAGGCCGGCTGCAAGGTTTGACAACCTGGCCAGGGTAAGAGTATCCAATCCGGCAGCCATTGCAAGACTTGCCATGGCAATAACGGTATCACCGGCACCTGAAACATCAGCTACATCCCTTTTTTGGGAATGAACGACATCATACTTCTTGCCATCAGTGATCAGGATGCCGTGTTCGGATAAGGTAGTCATAACCAGTGAAAAATCGGCCTCCTTAATCAGCCGCTTCGCTGCCCCGAAAATGGCTTTAAAATCATTTTTGGCTATGTGCAGGTTAAGGCCTTCTGTCAATTCCTTGAAATTAGGCTTAAAAAGACTGACCCCGCGATAATGCTTGAAATTGCGACTTTTAGGATCTGCCAGGGTAGGGATCTTTTTTTTGCGGGTTAATCCGACGGTTTTCTTGATAATTTCAGGACTGATGACTCCCTTGTCATAGTCCTGGAATACAACCGCCTGCACTTCCTGGCTTTCAATAATGTCGCTGATGCGCTTCCACAATTGTTCCGAAAGCTCCTTGTCAAGGTATTCATCGGCTTCATCGTCAATTCTTATCATGTGCTGGTTACCCGCAATGACACGGGTTTTAACGGTGGTTTTCCGTAACGGCGACCTGATGATGCCCTGTGAAGCCATCCTTTGTTTGATGGTCATGGTTCTGAACAGGATCCCGGCATCATCCTCCCCGATCACCGTGCAGATGATGGGAATGGCCCCCAGTGAACGCAGGTTCAATGCCACATTGGATGCGCCTCCAAGCCTGTTTTCCGTGTGTGTTTGGGTAATAACAGGAACAGGAGCTTCAGGCGAGATACGGGCAACATTCCCCCATAAATATGAGTCAATCATTACGTCGCCTACAACCAGAACTTTCAGGTTGCGGAACGTATCAAGAAGTTCACGGATATTCAATGGTTTCTGTTTATTTTTCGGTTAGTTCACTCATCCTTTTCCGTAATTCCTCGACCTCACGGTGCAGTTCCTCTTCCCGCCGCGCTGACTGCTCCTGTGTTGCACGCAGTTCTTCCATATTCTGGCGCATTTCTTCCTCCTGGGCTGACATTTCTTCAGCCTGCTGCTGTGACTGCTCAAGCAGGTAGGTCGTCTGAATATTCGACTTAACCGATGATATGGTGGCGGCAATGCTTTCTCCAACCCGTTCAATGAATTCTACAACGTATTCCGGAATTTTTTTGAAGGAGGCCAGTTCAACCAGCCCATAAATCACATCATTATAAATAAGCGGTACAATAAGCAGGGAGCGGGGATTGTCATCGCCAAGACCCGAGGTTATTTTAATGTAATCATTGGGTATTTCCGTCAGGTAAATCTTTTCTTTCTCCTGATAACAACGGCCGACCAGCCCTTCGCCAATACGGATCTGCCGCTGCAGGTATTTCCTCCGGTCAAAGGCATAGCAGGCCTTCATCTCAATATATATATCCTGCTTGTCATTGTCATTGATAATATACATGCCCCCCTGGTTGGAGTTTGTATATTTAACAAGCTGACTGATGATTTCGTAAGAGAATTCCTCAAGATCATTGCTGCTTTTGCGGAGAATATCACTGAATTTTGCCAGTCCCTGGGATGCCCAGTTCCGCTGATCATCCTCTTCTTTCCTTTTTTTATCTTCTTCGGCGGCCTTTTTTAATTCGTTGCGCATTTCAACCAGTGAATGACCCAAAACATCTTCATTGCTCAGGGGGGTGAACTGGCTGTCAAAATTTCCCTTTCCGATCTCCATCGAAAAGCCGAAAATATTGGTTAGCCCCTTTATTAACAGGTTCAGCGCTTTGGACATCTGGCCCACTTCATCACTTCCTTCCGGCAGTTTATCTTTGGGCAACACACCCCTGCCCATGGACAACAAGAGGTTTTTAGTTCGGTTGATCGGAACGGCAAGAGAATTGATCGTCAATACTCCGATAATAATAGCTCCGATTACCAGAATCAGCCCCATGATGAAAATACGTGTTTTAAAACTGTCAAAGGTCCTGACCATGTCTATCCTGGCTACCTCAACAATGGCTTCCTGGCTTTTTCTCAATTCATCAATCAGATTGAGGACCCGCTGCGTGAGCACCATAACCTCACCTCCCTCTTCCGTCATGGGCGTAACTTCAAATACGACAAAAGGATCATCATAACTTTCAAAGGAGCTCAACTGCTGCATGATATACTGATGTTTCGGGAATAATGAATCTACAATCACGGAGTCAATATGGATCAGCATTTGCTGATGTGCAGCACTGTCCCAGGAGGCCTGAAGGACCTTCAACGTGTCCATGTCAACGTGATAGGCAACCTCATGCAGGTTCTTAAGCCTCAATTTGTCAGGTGTATCGGAAATCTTATCAATAAAAACCCACGATTTGATCAGCATGCGGGAATCATTGATTTTGTTGTACAGCTCATTAATATAACTCAGAGAAGGAGTATAAACATTGGTAATTTTGTCATTGATCTTCCGGCTTCTCTCAAGGGCACTGCTGGTGATCAGTGCATTGAGAATAACCGCAATGACCATGACACCAAATCCCAAACCAATTTTTGCGGCAATTTTTAATCTCATACCAATGCGTTTAAATGGGTATTTCTTAAAAAAACTAAATTAATAAAATTTTCTGTACCCCATACTTTGATTTTACCATTTTTAGTAACAAGAAGTAGTTAGAAGTTAGCAGTTAGTAGTTAGTAGCGAATACCGGTTTCCGGTTACGGGTTAATGCCTGCTGCCTCCTGCCATTACCTCCTGCCAATGCCTCCTGCTACTGCCTCCTGCCACTGCCTCCTGCTGCTGTCCCCCGCCACTGCCTCCTGCCACTGCCTCCTGCTGCTGTCCCCCACCACTGCCTCCTGCCACTGCCTCCCGCCGCTTCTCCTCTCCCTCACCCCCGCTCATTAACCGCATCCCGTAACTGGCACAGCGCTTTTTCAAGCAATGATCGCGGACAGGCTATATTGATCCGCTGGAATCCCTCTCCCTCTTCCCCGAATAATGGCCCGTCGCTGAGACCAAGCCCGGCTTTACCGATGATAAAATCACGCAGGCTTTTACTGTCCAGTCCGAGTTCTCTGCAATCAAGCCATACCATATAGGTTGCGGCAGGCTTAACCGCTTTTATCAGGGGGATCTCGGATGAAAGAAAATCCGTTAAAAATCTCAGGTTCCCCTCCAGATATTCCATCAGCTGCTCAAGCCATTCCTCTCCTTCATTATAAGCCGCTTCGAGTGCTGTAAAACCAAAAATGTTTCCCGCTCCCACATGCACACGTTCAAGCATAGCCTCATACTTATTCCTGATCTCAGGATTGGGTATGATCAGATAAGAAGTGGACATGCCTGCCAGGTTAAAGGTTTTGCTGGGTGCCATGCAGGTAACCGTCATATCGGCTATCTCACCGGAAAGACTTGCCAGTGGAATATGCTTATGCCCGGGATAAACCAGGTCACTGTGAATTTCATCCGACAGCATGATGATATTCCTTTCCATGCAAAGTTTTGCCAGTTGCATCAGCACCTCTTTCTCCCATACATTGCCTGTAGGATTGTGAGGATTGCATAGGATAACCATGCTTACCCGGTCGTTGAGGCATGAAACAAGATGGCTGAAATCCATATGATACTGCCCTTGTTCATATTTCAGCGGATTGAAGATCAGACTCCTTCCGTGATTTTTAACGGCTGAAAAGAAAGGAAAATACACAGGCGGCTGAACCAAAATTTTATCACCGGGCTGTGTAAGGGACATGACCAGTAGATTCAGGGCGGGAACCACACCCGGCGAAAAGCTTATCCATTCTCTTTTTGTCTTCCATCCGTGGCGTTTTGCATTCCAGTTTATGATAACATCATAGAAGGTATCAGCGATAAAGGTATACCCGAGCATTTCATGCTGAAGCCTTCGCCTGATGGCTTCCAGAATGAAGTCAGGCGTCCTGAAATCCATATCGGCAACCCACATGGGGATGACATCATGGCGGCCAAAGATTTTTCCCCGAAGATCATATTTCACACAGGAAGTCGCTTCCCGCGGAACCAGCATGTCAAAATCATATCTCATATGATATTTTCCAGACCCTTCGGGGGACTCGACCCACGCAGGGTAATTATGGCATGAAAATAAGCAATTTTCAAATTCTTTTTCAGGCAATTGTTTTCAATCGTTTTTAATTTACCTTTGAAAGCACAGATTATTACCGCGTTATGCAGCGATTGAAACCCCGGAAAAGCCTTGGGCAGCACTTTCTGAAGGATAAGAATATCGCCCGGAAAATTGTTTCAGCCTTGACAGCAAAAGGCTGCAACAGCATCATTGAAATCGGTCCCGGTGCCGGTGTGCTCACCTCCATATTGGCCGGGAATACTGATATCCTGACCTATTTCGTGGAAATTGACCGCGATGCGGTTCAATTGCTCAGGGATGATTTTCCCCTGTTGCAGGAACGCCTGATTCATGATAATTTTCTTGACCTTGACCTGGCCGGTACTTTTGAATCGCCCATTGCCCTGATTGGAAATCTGCCCTACAATATTTCCAGCCAGATATTTTTTAAAATACTGGACAACAGGGACAGGATAAAAGAAGTGGTTTGCATGGTGCAAAAAGAGGTCGCACGCCGGATCGCTTCACCTCCCGGAAACAAGGAATACGGAATCCTAAGTGTTTTGTTGCAGGCATTCTATAATATTGAATATCTTTTCTCCGTGAGCCCGGGCGTTTTCAATCCTCCTCCCCGGGTCAACTCAGGCGTGATCAGGATGGTCAGAAATGAAACGGCAAGGCTTTCATGCGATGAAGAGAAGTTTTTCAGGGTCGTCAAGACCGCATTTAATCAACGAAGAAAAATGTTGAGGAATTCGCTGCAAAATCATTTTAGTTACTTAAAACCCGATGACCTGCTTTTAATGCAACGGCCTGAACAATTGCCGGTCAGCGATTTTATCACCCTGGTGAACAGCGTTGAATACATGATGAATAAGTGATGGTTCACGGCCTGCCTGCCATACGTGGGCCATTGCTTTGGCAGGCAGGTTCATGAACAACCTGCCTGCTCCCGATGCATCGGGATACGGCAGGCAAGTCTGTCAACCTGATAATGAGTCAACAGTCCACTGTAAGTCTTCAAACCTGCTTACCGTCAGGCAGGTTTTCAAACTAAAATGTACTGGAGATCGCTTTGACCGGATCAAGCCGGGCGGCCATCAGGGCCGGGAAAAGACCGGCGATAATGCCGACAACGGTGCTGATTACAATGCCGAGAACAATATTTCCGAAGCCAAGATAAATCTCAAAATCAAACGAATTCCTTAATATAATCGTTCCCATGAAAACCAGGATCAGTCCGATGAACCCTCCGATCATCGACAGCAGCACTGATTCATACAAAACTTCCAGCACAATATAATATTTTTTAGCACCAAGGGCTTTCTGTATGCCAATGATGTTGGTGCGTTCCTTTACGGAAACAAACATGATGTTGGCAATGCCGAAAGCACCGACAATAACAGCCAGCAAACCGATAAAACCTCCTGCAAAATTGATAATTCCGAAAATGCTCTTGCTGACAGAATCCAGAATGCTGCTCTGGTTTAATGAAAAATTGTCCTTATCCTTGGGTTTCAGCCTGCGGATGGCCCGCATGGTGCCCCTGAGTTCTTCCTTGAATTGATTAACCGGGACGTTGCTGGCAGCCCTGACCCAAATGGCCGGATTGCTCCGGTCATCACGAAGGTCTGTAAAAGTGGCCAGAAAATCCAGCGGAACCATAACAACCCTGTCCGAACCTCCTCCGGCTACGAACGAATTTCCTTCTTTTTCAAATACGCCTACAACGGTGACGTTCCGTCCATTAAGCTTAATAACCCTGCCCAGGGGGTTCATATTCCTGAACAGTTTCTTCATGATCTCATCCCCAATAACGGCGGAATTCTTGCCTGAATGGAACTCAAAGGGGGTGAGAAACCTGCCGCTGGCAATGCCAAAATTCCTCATATCCTCGAATTCTTCCGTGGATCCCCAAACGGTGATATTTTCTGCAGACGCATTGCCATATTCAATGGTCGACTGAATGGCGGAAAAGAAGACCACACTCCGTGCGCTTTCCAGTCTTTTTTTCAACAGCTCTTGTTCACTCCGCCTGGGAACAGGCCGGTTAAGGTATTCCCACCATTTGTATTCCTGACCGTCTTCAGGCATCCATGGCCATTTTTCAACATAAATGATGTCATCTCCCATGGCGGAAAACGATTCATGAATATTTTCTTCCATGGCATCCAGCACGGTAAATACAGCAATAATGGCGAAAATTCCGATGGTAATGCCGATGAGTGAAAGCAAAGTCCTGAGCTTGTTTAATATAACGGTGCGATAAGCCGACTGCAGGCTTTCATTTATCATATAAAACCATCTGATGGCGGTATGGGGCATTTTATTCTCGTTGCGTTGAAACAAAGATAACAAAGACTATTATTAATTGCAGAAAAATTTAATATATTGCCGGTCGATGCAATATTAACTATTTCTGTATAATTCATTGAAATATAAATTGTTATACTAACTCTATGAAGGAAAAAAGAATCACTTCCGCCCTGATTTCAGTTTACCATAAAGACATGCTGGATGAGATCCTGCAGAAAATGTCCGAACTGAATATCGCCATTATTTCAACCGGAGGCACCAGGGAATTTATCGAGAAGTCAGGATATAAGGTAACCGCAGTGGAAGAACTGACCCATTATCCCTCCATCCTGGGAGGACGGGTAAAAACCCTGCATCCGAAAATATTCGGAGGCATTCTTGCCCGTATGAGTCAGCCAGGCGATCTGAAAGAGATGAAACAATACGAGATTCCTCCCATCGACCTGGTGGTAGTTGATCTTTATCCGTTTGAAGACACAGTAAAATCAGGTGCTTCGGAAGAAGATATCATAGAGAAAATTGATATTGGGGGAATATCACTCATCAGGGCTGCTGCAAAGAATTTTGAAGATGTTGTGATCATTCCGTCCAGGGACCATTATGGTGATCTGCTAAAGATACTCATGGAGGGCAAAGGGACAACCACAGTGGAGGAAAGAAAAAAACTGGCCCTTCATGCTTTTAATGTATCATCACATTACGATACAGCCATATTCAATCATTTCAATAAAGATATGCAGGTAAATGCGTTCAAACAAAGCATCTTGCAGTCAAAACCATTGCGGTACGGTGAAAATCCTCATCAGCAAGGTACTTTTTACGGATCGTTTGATGCGCTTTTTCATCAGCTGCATGGGAAAGAAATTTCCTACAATAACCTGCTGGATATTGAGGCTGCGGTTTACCTGATCGATGATTTCACCGAAACCACTTTTGCCATCCTGAAACATAACAATGCCTGTGGAATAGCATCGAGGCCCGATCTGACAGATGCCTGGAAAGATGCACTGGCAGGGGACCCGGTTTCAGCCTACGGAGGCATTCTGATCACCAATGGCGAACTGGATGTAAAAACAGCTACGGAGATTGACTCCCTTTTCTTTGAGGTGATAATCGCTCCTGCCTATGATATTAAAGCATTGGACATCCTAAAGAAAAAGAAGAACCGCATCATTTTGCTCAGGAAGCCGGTCAGGCTTCCGGTGGTTCAGTTCCGGAGCCTGCTTCACGGTGTGATCGGACAGAACAGGGACATAAAAACCGAGACCCGTGACGAAATGAAGCCGGTTACCAAAAAAATTCCGACCGATACAGATTACCGTGATCTCATCTTTGCCAATAAAGTAGTTAAACATACCAAATCGAATACGATTGTGCTGGTAAAGAATAACCAGCTTATGGCCAGCGGGGTGGGACAGACTTCACGGGTTGATGCGCTGAAACAGGCCATTGCCAAAGCAACCAGTTTTGGTTTTAAACTGGAGGGCGGCGTGATGGCTTCTGATGCTTTCTTTCCCTTCCCCGACTGCGTTGAAATTGCCAATGATGCCGGCATAAAAGTTGTGGTTCAGCCCGGCGGATCTGTAAAAGATGCTGATTCTATCGGGTTCTGCGATAAACATAACATGGCCATGGTATTCACCGGCATACGGCATTTTAAACATTGAAAAACAACCATGCAGCCATGGTTTATATATTTGTTTAAATGATTACCAATTGAATTATCAAAATGTTACCTTTACAAAAATAATTACAAAGACTATATGGGTTTGTTTTCTTTTCTTACCAGAGAACTGGCAGTCGATCTTGGCACTGCAAATACTATCATCATTGAAAACGATAAAATTGTCGTTGACGAGCCATCCATTGTTGCCATTGATCAGACAACGAAAAAGCTTATCGCTATTGGCAATGAAGCAAGACAGATGCATGGAAAAACGCACGAAAACATCCGGACCATAAGACCGCTCAAAGACGGTGTTATTGCCGACTTTAATGCTGCCGAAATGATGATTCGTGAAATGATCAAAATGACTAATACCCATAACAAATATCTGACTTCATCCTTGAAAATGGTAGTTAGCATCCCTTCCGGCAGTACGGAAGTCGAAGTTCGTGCTGTCAGGGACTCATCGGAGCATGCCGGCGGTCGGGATGTTTACATGATATATGAACCTATGGCTGCTGCCATTGGGATAGGATTGGACGTGATAGCCCCCGAAGGGAACATGGTGGTGGATATCGGCGGAGGTACTACGGAAATAGCAGTTATTGCGCTGGGTGGTATTGTATGCAATGAATCCATACGGATTGCCGGTGACGGTTTCACAGCCGACATACAAGCTTATATGCGTCATCAGCATAACATTAAGGTCGGTGAAAAAACCGCTGAAGATATCAAAATCTTTGTCGGTGCTGCCTTGCCTGATATTGACAATCCTCCGCAGGATTTCCTGGTCAGAGGTCCCAATATGATGACAGCACTGCCTATTGAGGTTCCCGTATCCTATCAGGAAATTGCGCATTGCCTCGATAAATCCTTGACAAAAGTAGAATCAGCCATTCTTTCCGTGCTGGAACAAACTCCTCCGGAATTATATGCCGATGTGGTACAAAAAGGTATCTACCTCGCCGGAGGAGGCGCTCTTTTAAGGGGTTTGGCTAAGCGGCTCACGGATAAGATCAGTATACAATTTAATGTTGCTGAAGATCCGCTTCATGCAGTTGCCAGGGGAACCGGTATTGCACTGAAAAATCTTGATAAATACGGTAAATTACTGATACGTTAATCCGTGGTTCCAGGTACTAAATCTTATGAGAAACCTGTTTCGTTTTATACTTCAGTACCATGTCCTGATTCTCTTTATCCTCTTTGAGATTTTCTCCATTACATTGGTAGTTACTACAGGCAGTTTCCAGGAAGCCCGATTTTACCAGGCAGGTCAGAAACTGAATAATACCCTGTCGAATAGAATTGAAAATACCCGCGATTATTTGTCCCTTTATAAGGAAAACAAAAGACTCGCCACGGAAAATAACCGGTTATATAACCTGCTGAAATCATCCTATAAGATTTCCTATATTGATTCAACCTTCAGGGGAGATACGGCCAGTCCACGGTATTACAAGTATATCAGCGCCAAGGTGATCAACAATTCGGTAAACAAGAAATATAATTACATGACAATTGATAAGGGCCGCAATCATGGAATTGAACCGGAAATGGGGGTAATATGCGATGATGGAATAGTAGGTATGGTGAAATCCGTTTCTGATAATTTTTGTGTTGTGCTGTCATTGCTTAATCCAAGGTTTGGTGTAAGTGCTAAAATTAAAAGTTCCGGCTTTTACGGGCCGCTAAGCTGGAAAGAGACCTCAGCGGATAAAGCCATACTCGAAGACATACCTCATCATGCAACCATAGTCATGGGCGATACTATTCTCACCAGCGGATATGGAAGCATCTTCCCTGAAAATTATATGATCGGGGTAATTTCAAATTTCAAATTAAAGGGAGGCAATTATTACGAAATTACAGTAAAACTTTCTCCTGATTTTCAGCGCCTGAATCAGGTGCAGGTAATCAGGAATGAATTCAGAAACGAAATAGAAACCCTTGAACAAACAGCTGTAAATGAATAAAGGTCCAGTTTCTATTCTTATACAATTCGTCGTTTTGCTTGTTCTGCAGTTACTGCTGTTCAACAATATCCAATTTTCCGGGTTCATCAATCCCTATGTGTATGTATTGTTCTTTCTGTTGCTGCCTTTTTCCATTTCCAAAGCTTTGACGGTGATACTGGGACTGCTGATGGGACTGGCCATTGATCTGTTTATGGGTACCCCCGGTGTGCATGCTGCCGCTACTGTCCTGATTGCATTTATCCGCCCGGGAGTGTTTAAGATGATCGCCCCCCACGACGGATATGATGCCAATACCCTTCCCAGGATATCCTATATGGGACTGGAATGGTTTGTTAAGTATACTATTATTATGGTTGTGGTTCATCATCTCGTCCTGTTCTATGTTGAAGTATTCAGTTTTTCTCATTTCTTTCATACCCTGCTTAAAGTAATGTTAAGTTCGGTCTTTTCATGTGCATTCATCATATTGAGCCAGTTTTTTGTTTTTCGTAAATAAGCTATGGATCAGTTTGCAGGCCGGAAAAATATAATAGTTATCATGGTCCTGGTTTCAGCCTTTGCCCTGATTGTCAGGCTGTTTTATATTCAGGTGATCGACAGTAGTTATAAATTATCGGCTGAAAACAATTCCAAGCGGATTGAAACCATATATGCTGCCCGGGGTCTTATTTTTGACCGAAACCGGAAACTGCTGGTTTACAACCAGCCTGCTTATGATCTGATGATCGCGCCTTTTGAACTCAAGCCATTTGACAGCACGGCTTTATGTGACCTCCTTTCCATTGATATAACCAGGCTGAGAGCCGGCATCGCCAAGGTAAAGATACCCAAATACAGGCGGGAACCATTTATCAAGCAGCTGTCACCGGAAACCTATGCCAAACTGCAGGAGAAACTCTATAAATTTCCCGGATTCTATGTCCGATCCAGGACCTTACGAAAATACAGCCGGGAAATGGCATCCCATCTGCTGGGATATGTGGGTGAAGTGGATGAGAAGACCATTGAAAAAAATCCGGATTATGTCATGGGAGACTATATTGGTATCAGCGGGATCGAGGGATACTATGAAGAATTTCTGAGGGGATCCCGAGGCCAGGAGGTTTTATTGGTGGATGTTCACGGAAGGGTTAAAGGGCCTTATCAGGGAGGGCGTTTTGATGAAGATGCCAAAGTAGGTATGGATTTTGTCTGCACCATCGACGCAACCCTGCAGGCATATGGCGAAACACTGATGAAGAACTACAAGGGCAGTATTGTAGCCATAGAACCCTCCACCGGTGAAGTACTCACGCTGATATCCTCGCCTTCTTACGATCCTTCTTTGCTGGTTGGAAGACAACGCTCCGAGAATTACGGAAGGCTTGAGCATGATTCGCTCGAGCCCTTGTTCAACAGAGCCCTGATGGCTAATTACCCCCCGGGGTCCACCTTTAAGCCTGTCAATGCATTGATAGCACTTCAGCAAGGCCTTGTCAATACCGGAACTACCTTTTCGTGCAACCGTGGATTCTTTGCCCGTGGCGTCAGTGTGGGGTGTCATGATCACAATTCACCGCTCAAATTTCTCCAGGGCATTCAGAATTCCTGCAATGCATATTTTTGCAATGTGTTCCGCCGGATAATCGAAGATCCCAAATTCTCATCCTCTACCGAGGCCTATAACAACTGGCGCAACTACGTGTTATCATTTGGTTTTGGCAACAGACTGAATTCGGACTTCACCAATGAGCTAAAGGGTTTTATTGCACCATCCTCATATTACGACAGGTATTATGGTGAAAACCGTTGGAGTGCCCTTACGATTATATCACTGGCCATCGGACAGGGGGAATTGCTGATTACTCCCCTGCAGATGGCAAATATGTCTGCCTGTATAGCCAACCGGGGCTATTACTTTACGCCCCACATTGTTAAAAAGATCGAAGGCATCGATACCCTCGACCATCGGTTTACCTCGCGCCATAACATTAGTATCGATACTGCAAATTTCCGGCTGGTGGTTGAAGGTATGTACCTTGCCGTGAACGGTGGCCCAGGCAGTACCGCCGGTATTGCCAGGCTAAGCAATATTGCTGTTTGCGGAAAGACAGGTACCGCTGAAAATCCCCAAGGTGAAGATCATTCGGTTTTTGTCGCCTTCGCTCCCAAAGATGATCCCAAAATAGCCATATCGGTTTATGTGGAACACGGGAAATGGGGAGCAAGCTATGCAGCCCCTATTGCCAGCTTGTTGATTGAGAAATATTTGACCGACTCTATCGCACCGAATCGAAAGTGGATTGAAACCCGCATGCTGAGCGGAAATTTATTGCATGCAAAATGACAAGAACGATTAACATACTGGAAGAAATCGACTGGACAACGGTCAGTCTATATTTATTCCTGGTCATTTTTGGCTGGATGAATATCTTTGCTTCAAGTTATAATGAGCAATTCAGAAATATTTTCGACTTACGACAAAGCTATGGTGATCAACTACTGTGGATTTTCATTACCTTTCTCGCTATTTTCTCTCTCTTTGCCATTGATCACCGCTTCTTCTCCTTTTTTACTTATCCTATTTACGGCATTGCTATATTGTTTTTGCTGCTGGTCCTTGCATTCGGTCTCGAAATCCATGGATCAAGATCGTGGCTGAATATAGCCGGCTTCAGTCTGCAGCCGTCCGAGTTTGTAAAAATAGCCGTGGCATTGGCTATTGCACGCTACCTGAGCGGATATAACGTGAAGCTGATGACCTGGCGTTCGCTTGCATTCATTGCCGGATTCATCGGAGTTCCGATGATACTGATCAGTCTGCAGCCTGATTTTGGCACCACCCTGGTTTTCTCCTGTTTCATCCTGGTATTGTATCGCGAAGGATTGCCGGGCTGGATTCTGGGAATAAGCCTGTTCACTGCCATAGTTTTTCTGATGACGCTTTTATTGCCTGAAATAGCCGTTCTTATCATATTGCTGGCCTCAGCGGTCTTGTTTATTGGCATTGCCAACCAGAAAGTCAATCATTCCCTCTTTAGTGCCCTGATCATTGCAGGCACTTTCGGCATAGTGAAGATCATTTCACTTTTTATCCCTGTAAAACCGGGAAATTATATGTTGTTGCTGATTTCATCCGTTATTGCAGCCATTATCCTCATCATTATTATACTGCGGAAAAAAATCCCGAATGCTTTATTAATCCTTGCTATTCTATTCGCATTCGTAAGCTTAACTTTTTCAGTCGATTATGTTTTTGACAAAGTGCTCAAACCACATCAGCAGACGCGTGTAAATATTCTGCTCGGCAAGGAAACCGATACCAAAGGAGTGGGATATAATCTGAATCAGTCGAAGATCGCCATAGGAGCCGGAGGATTTGCAGGCAAAGGATACCTGCATGGCACCCAAACCAAACTCGACTATGTGCCGGAGCAAAGTACCGATTTTATATTCTGTACCGTGGGCGAAGAATGGGGATTCTTAGGTACTATGGTGGTTGTGCTTGCATTTGCAGGACTGCTGGTCAGGCTGTTATTCCTGGCCGAACGGCAACGCTCGGTTTTTGCCAGGCTATATGGCTATGGCGTTATTTCAATCCTGTTCTTTCATGTGGCCGTCAATATTGCCATGACCATCGGACTCTTTCCCGTCATAGGCATACCCTTGCCGTTTTTCAGCTACGGCGGTTCTTCCATGCTGGCCTTTTCCATGCTCCTGTTTATTTTTGTCAGACTGGACGCGGTGAGAAAGATCTATTTGATATAGTCCACTGTAAAATTGTTCACCGTTCACGGTTCACATTACACCGTACTTATATAAACCTGCCAACCCTCTAACTCTCAAACCTTCCTGCCAGCCGGCAAATCTTCAATCTTTCTGTTGCGTTCTCCAGCAATCATAATTGAGTTTCTCCAGTTCTGCCATGCCGGGATAAGGGTAATAGATTATAAATAAAACGAGTTATTGAGTATATTTTAAATAGAAAAGTTAGCTAATTTTACAGCGAAATGCAAAGATTAAAGAAGGAAAACTTATTGAGACGATCCGATAAAATTACCAGGATTCTTATTTTGCTTTTCCTGCTGGGGGCGATGTTTGCTGTCAACTCCTGTTCGGCCCCTTACAAGGGCCATAAAAAGTATAAATCGGTTCCCTGTCCCTGCGAAAATAACCGGCGGGACCCCCATACTTATTATTAATGGTTTTGCCTCAGCAGGGAATAAGCATTCAATGCATTGGTGCCAAACAGCATATCCTGTTCACTTCGCGAAAACTGTAAAAAATAATCTTTTATCAATCCGATAATTTCATGATAGGTACCCGCCAGTGTGCATACCGGCCAGTCTGAGCCTATCATGATCCGGCCTGTTCCGAAAGCATTCACAACAGTGTCAATATATTGCTTGAAATCATCAGGTTTCCAGTTATTCCAATCGGCTTCGGTGACCATGCCGGATAATTTGCAATAGACATTGGGATAAGCTGCAATTTCTTCAATGTGTTTTGTCCATGGAAAGATCTCTTTTGTTCTGATGGAAGGTTTGGCGATGTGATCGAGTACAAAAGTCTGTCCGGGAAATCCGCAGACAAGCCGGATTGCATTGGGAAGATGTCGCGGAAAAATGAGTATATCATAGGCAAGCTTATGCCTGGCCAATTTGCCTAGTCCCCGCTGAAAGTCTTTTCTCAGCATGAAATCATCATCAGGTTCATCCTGAATCACATGACGCAATCCGACAAGGCTGGCCTTACCGGATAGCGATGCCAGCTGCTCATCCAGTTGATCCGAGCATAGGTCGATCCATCCAACCACTCCCCGGATGGTATCATATTTTTCAGCCAGATGCAGCAGCCATGCTGTTTCCTCCAATGTTTGTCTTGCCTGAACGGCAATGGAGCCGTCAAATCCCTGCTGCAGCAATAAAAGCTGCAAGTCATCCGGAAGGAAATCTCTTTTTAATACTGACATGGAATCATCAATCCATGGATATTCTTCTGGATTGTAACGCCAGAAATGCTGATGCGCATCAATTTTCATAATTGACGGTTATTTCTTTACATCAATCAGGATTTTTGAAACTGAACCTGTATTTTTATCCCAAAACGTGAATGCTTCAGGGGTTTCATTAAATGGAAATACTTTTGTTATCATGCTCATAAAAGGTTTCTCTTTTTGTTCGAGCATGGATATTACGGACGAAAATTCTCTCAATGCATTTCGGGAACCATACAGGTTTAATTCCTTTTTAACCAGCAATGGAGCATCAAAAGATACCTCGTGCTTGTGATAACCTATAAAAACAATTGACCCCGAAAAACATACACAATCCATGGCAAGTTTGAAAGTGCCCGGTGTTCCTGCTGCTTCAATAACCATGCTTGCTCCTTCGTTATGCGTTAATTTAAGCACCTTTTTCTTTACATCATCTTTTACAGCGTTTATGACATAGGTCGCACCGAATTTTTTCGCATTCTCAAGCTTTGAATCATCAATATCAATTGCTATAACAGTTGCACCTTTTCGGACAGAAGCGCTAAGGGCTCCTATGCCGACAGTACCGCAACCCAGAATGACCACTGTGTCTGTTTCGGTCAGGTTTCCCCGGTTTGCACCATGATAACCGACACTTAACGGTTCAACCAGAGTCAGTTCTTCAAAGGAAAGCTGATGACTTACAAATACCTTTTCGAAAGGTACCGCAATATAATGTGTAAGTGCGCCATCACGCTGTACACCTAATGTCTGGTTAAATTCACAGGTGTTGGTTCGGCCTTTACGGCATGCAGGACAAACTCCGCAATGGGTATATGGTGAAATAGTAACTTTGTCGTTAACGGCAAAAGCAGAAGGGACATTGATACCTTTTTCTATGATGATTCCGCTAATTTCATGCCCGGGGACACGGGGTAATGTAACCAGTGGCATAAGCCCCCGGTATGAATTTAAGTCACTGCCGCAAAGGCCTACATATTGAATCTCAATGAGGATATCTGAAGGTCCTGTTATTGGTTCCGGAATTTCTACCGGGACAATTGCTCCTTTTTCCTTTATTGCAAATGCTTTCATGCTGGTTTATTTACATCTTGTAAATCCTCTCCATCAGTTGCCATTTCTCATCAGCGGTGGCTTCGGCTGAGGTGTTCTGGAATCTGGAAACGTAGGCCTCCCATTCCGATTGTCGTGGTTTTTTTGCCAGTGCTGCCATTGCCTTGTCATGGTCAAAATCAGGCGCGGTCTCCATGATCATAAACAACCGGTTACCTAAAAGATAAATTTCCATATCCAGGATACCAACCTCACGCATGCCCTGGGTGATCTCCGGCCATGCGGCCCCGGGAGCGTGTACTTTTTTATAGGCTTCGATAAGCTGCGCCTCGTTTTTCAGAGTCAGGGTTTTGCAGTACCTTTTGAAGGAAGGGGATTTTTCCATGAGTATTTGTTGATTTTATAATTTTGTCGTGCAGTCATGCAGCCTGCCTGCCGGCAGGCAGGTCATTCAGTCGTGCAGTCAGGGATTTAGCCATTTAGGTGTTTAGGAATTTAGGTTTGGATAACTGCCACAGTTTAACGAACATATCCCACCTAAACGGCTAAATCGCTTAAATGCTAAATTGCTAAATTTTTAAATATACTTTACTTTATGTCCGTTCAGGGCATAAAAGAGTATATACACAAAGAACGGAATGGGGGCAAAAAAGCCTACCGACATGTTATAAACGTCAGCAATCCAGCCCATCACAGGCGGGAATACTGCCCCTCCCACGATAGCCATCACCAGGAAAGAGGAAGCTTTCTTTGTCTGGGGACCCAGGTCTTTGATCCCCAGGGCAAATATGGTAGGGAACATAATGGACATGAAAAAGAAAACACCATACAGGGCAATGAGGGACACCCATCCCAGCCCTGCACTTACCAGGGGCAATAAAATACAGCACATCAGAGCATAAAACGCAAGCATCCGGGTCGGCTTCATGAAATTCATGAAATAACTGCCCGACATACGGCCGATCATGAATAATGCAAATCCGATCGATAAGAAATAAGGCCCGTACCGGACATCAAAATGGGGCGTCTGGTTGTTATCTGTCACGAAATTGATCAGGTAACTGAAAACACCGGTCTGTGCTGCCACATAGCAAAATTGCGCAATAACGCCCAGCACAAAATGACGGTGACTGATCAGGGGTTTCTTATGAAAGGCAGCCAGCTCACTGTTCTCTGAACCGGCATCGGCATTACTTTCTTCTTCCCTTATCTCCGGAAGGGGTGTACGAAGGAATAAAACGGCCACCGAAAGAACCACCAGCCCGATTACAGTATAAGGCAGGATCAGTGAACCGAGTTTTTCACCCGGGGCAGTTCCCTGGTTACCGTATATAAACAATCCGATCATCGGTCCCAGCACCCATGCCAGGCCATTGAATGACTGTGAAAAATTAATGCGCTGCTCGGCTGATTCCCGGGGACCCAGCTTTGTGGTGTAAGGATTGGCAGCAGTTTCAAGTGTGGCAAGTCCGCAACCCAAAAGGAACAGGAAGATCAGAAACAACCAGAAGGATTCAAAACTGGCTGTGGCCGCAATAAGCAGAGCCCCCGCTCCGAAAAGCACCAGCCCGAATATGATGCCTTTCCGGTATCCGAATTTTCTCATGAAATAACCTGCCGGCAGCGCCATGGTGAAATAGGCCATGTACAGGGCAAATTGTATCATGCCCGACTGCGATTTTGAAAGATGCAGAATCTCCTGAAAATGCTTGTTCAGGGTATCCACCATTCCATGGGCTATCCCCCACAGGAAGAAAAGGGATGAAATCAGAATGAAGGGCAACAGGTATTCCCTGGTTGTTAATTTATGCTTGGCCATGTTCATTGATTGATTTGTTATACAATGATATTTGAATATTTTGGGTTATCCTCTGAAAATCATGTCCCAAGATAAGGATAATCTTTATCGATTAATCCTTTTTCTTTCATTTCCCTGTAAAAGGCTTCAGACACTTTCGCGGTCACCAGTTCAGCATTGCTTCTGATCCGCAAGGGATCTGATGTATTCAGCGATACTGCTGACACTCCGGGGGGACTCATGGCAAAATGAATGCAAGCGGCAGCAGGCTCAACATGGTGTTTTCGGCAAATGCTCAGAAAATCCTCCCTCCACCGGTATATCCTTTTGTTCTCATCTGTATCAGGAGCAATGGCTTTGTAGTTGAAAAAGCGGCCGCCTGTCAGGAATCCGGCGTTGAATACAGCGGAATTGATAATCCCTACTCCCCGCTGATGAAGGGTTTCCATACAGGATAATAATTCCTTCGGATGGCTGAAGATCGTCATGCTGTTGGCAAACATCACCCAGTCGAGGTCAACATCCCGGGCGATGCGTTCAACAACCTTCCATTCCTTTGCTCCGACACCGATTGCCTGCACCTCTCCTTTTCTTTTTAAATCGGATAATGCCCTGTATGCTTGCATGATGGCTTCGTACCTTTTGCCCTTTTCCGCCTTTCCCTCAGCGTTATTGATAAATTCATCGGGATCGTGGACCGAAACCATCCCGGGTTTGTATGTTCCTCCCAGTAGTTCGTTACCCTGTTCCCAGCATTTCATGATCCCGTCATAACTGATAAGCTGAACAGCATCGTTGCGGATGTCCTTCCATACTCCTCTTTCAAAGGTAGGCTCCGCTTCCTTCAGGGCCGTCCTGATCCATCCCAGTTTATTGCTGATGATCACGTCAGCAGGATCAATCCCGAGTTGTCCAAGGATCTTTCCCAGCATTTCAAGGGCCAGTCCTGCCCCATATTTCCCGGCACAGTCAAAGACCAGCGGGGTTGCAACAACCTCAAAGCATTCCCTCACAATGGATGTTTTTACAGAAACATCGAGGGCCGTGTAAAGATTACCCAGCGCGCTGGTACCGAAAATGATGGGAGGGACCTGAAAACTGCTGCGGCCGAACTTTTTCCTGGTAAGCAACATAGACCACAATAATTAAAATCGGTTGATAAGGTTTTGTCCCATAAAAATAACATTTGTTGTTGAATCTGCAAGTTTCTATATTTGAACAGACTTAATACTGCTTTTCCATGGTCAACCTTTTTTATCCATGAAAAAAGTATTTGTTTATACCGGATTTTGTATTCTTCTGATGCTGATAATCCAATGCAGGCCATCGGTTGAACGTCCTGTGACCATAGAATCCGACACCACGGTTGCCATCAGCACCCTGCAATGCCTTACAGACACCACACAGACCTATGTTATTGCCCTACCTGATGGCTTTAACAGCAAGGCGCACTACCCGGTGGTTTTCGTTTTTGACCCTCACGGCGACGGAAGTCTTGCTGTAAAGACTTTGCTGGCAGGAGCGTCTGATTTTGGATATATTATAGCAGGTTCCAATATGATCCGCAACGGATATGACAACATTGATTATGCCTTGCAGGTATTGACCCGTGATGTCACAAGCCGCTATCCTGTTGCCTCCAACCGTATGTATGCGGCCGGATTCTCAGGAGGAGGAAGGGTTGCCCAGATATTCAGCCAGCTAAACCGGGAAATCCAGGCTGTTGTTTCAATCGGAGCTGGATATTCCCTGGCCAATACAGAAAGGCTCATTAACAGGCCATCCATGCTTTTCATAGCCGGCAATGAAGATTTCAATTACCTGGAGATCATGAATGCCGGAAATGCTTTATCAGCTTCAGGAATTCATTATTATATGCTGGAATACACAGGAAAACATGCCTGGCCGGATCGTGATATTATCCGCCAGGCTTTTGAATGGTTTGAACTGGATGCTTTCCGAAAAAGTCCGGAACCGGAACAGAAATCCCGTATCCGGTCATACAAAGCTGCTGTCTGGCAACAGGTGACGCTTTTGGAAGAAAACCATGATGTATCCGGTGCCGTTGTTTCACTAGAAAAAGGGATTACTTTCTTATCCGGTATTTCCCACACGCAGGATATGCAGAGAAAACTGGAGTCCCTTAAGAAATCACCTGAATATCTCCAGGTGGCAAAACAAAAGCAGGATGCTTTGACGCTCGAAATGCGTTTACGGCAAGGCTATGCGGCCGCTTTAACAGAAAAGGATACTATTTGGTGGAGGAATGAAATGGTTGCCCTTGACGAAAGGATAAGCAGTCAGCGTAACACGCAATTGCAGCCTGTTTATACAAGAATTAAGAACTTTATCAGTATGGCCGCTTACAGTAATTGCAACCGTGCGCTCAGCCAGCATGACCTTTCAGAAGCTGAAAAACTTGTTGCCATTTACCATGTTGCAGATCCCTCTAACCCGGATGTTTATTACTTTAAATCTCTTCTGTTATCTGAGAAAGGGCAGGAAAATGAAGCCATTCTTTATTACAGGAAAGCTGTCGAACTGGGATTCAGCGATTTCCAAAAGGCAAAGCAGGAGCTCCCCGTGGCAATCTATTCCGTTGTTTCAGCGAAATGATCCTTTTGCAGCCCGGATTTCACCACCGGGAAGAAAATTTAAACAACATGATAAATGCTTTGTTATTCCTTTCGGCGTTTTTTTAGTTTTGCCAAAAGCATTTATTGTCAACCAAAATAAATAAAATCAAAAATACTTTCTATGAAACGCATGTTATTACTCCTGATCCCTGGCATTATTATGTTAAATGCCTGCAAGAAACAAGACAAGATTGACAGTTCAAATCCGTTTTTTACCCAATGGGATACACCTTTTCAGGTCCCTCCTTTTGACAAGATTGAAAACGGGCATTATCTGCCTGCGGTAAAGGAAGGCATCAAGCAGCACGAGGCTGAAATTGAAGATGTTATTGCCAATAAGGAAGAAGCTTCCTTTGATAATACCATACTGCCGCTGGATAAATCCGGCGACCTGCTGACCAGGGTCGTCAATGTATTTTTTAACCTGACCGAAGCGAATACCAATGATGAAATGCAGTCCCTTGCCCGGGAAATTGCTCCCATGCTTTCGGCGCATCAGGATAATATTACCATGAATGAAGCCCTGTTCAGCAAGGTCAAACAGGTATATGAAAAGCGCAATGCGTCGGGACTTGATAAATCGCAGATCAGGGTGGTGGAAAAAACCTATGAAGTATTTGTCAGGAACGGTGCAAATCTTAATCAGAAAGATAAAGAAAAGCTTCGCAAACTGAATGAAGAGCTTACCAACCTTTCGGTGAAATTCGGACAAAATCTGCTGGAAGAGACCAATAACAGCTACAAACTGGTGATTGATAATAAGGAAGACCTGGCCGGATTACCTGAAGGTGTGATAACAGGGGCTGCTGAAGCAGCGCTGGCAGACAGCCTGGAAGGAAAATGGCTGTTCACCCTGCATAAACCCAGCTGGATCCCTTTTCTTCAGTATTCCGAAAGGCGTGATCTGAGGGAAAAGATATACAGCGGTTATACGATGAGGGGCAACAACAATAACCAATACGACAACAAGGAGATCCTTCGAAAAATTGCTGCCCTGAGGGCTGAAAGATCAGGTTTGCTGGGATTTGAGAATCATGCTGCCTATACCATTGACATTAATATGGCGAAAACACCGAAAAATGTTTATAATTTTCTTTACAAGCTCTGGGAGCCGGCGCTGAAAAAGTCGAAGCAGGAAGTAAAGGACATGCAGGCCATCATCGATGCCGAAGGGGGCAAGTTCAAGCTGGCTCCGTCGGACTGGTGGTATTATGCCGAGAAAGTGCGCAAGCAGAAATATGACCTCGATGAATCTCAGCTGAAACCTTATTTTAAGCTTGAAAATGTTCGTGACGGCATGTTTTGGGTAGCCAATCAGCTTTACGGCATTACCTTTACCAAACTCGGGAATATGCCGGTTTACCATCCCGAGGTTGAGGTATATGAAGTAAAAGAAGCTGACAGATCGCACATCGGTCTGCTGTACCTTGATTATTTTCCCCGTGAGAGCAAAAGCGGGGGGGCCTGGTGCACTTCATTCCGTGATGCCAAATACCGGGACGGCAAAAAAATATCGCCCGTTGTTTCTCTCGTCTTAAACTCGACCAAGCCTGCCGGTGAAGTCCCTTCCCTGTTGTCCTGGGACGATGTCACCACCCTGTTCCATGAATTCGGACACGGGCTTCACGCCTTGTTTACCGACGGGAAATATGACCAGACGGCAGGCAGGGTTCCGCGCGACTATGTGGAACTCCCCTCGCAGATCATGGAGAACTGGGCGTCGGAACCGGCTGTACTGAAACATTATGGCAAACATTATAAAACAGGAGAACCTATTCCCGATGAATTGATCGAAAAAATCCAGAAGAGCGGACTGTTCAACCAGGGATTTGAGAACGTTGAATATCTGGCAGCTTCAATACTTGATCTTGACTACCATAGCCTGAAAGCAGGAGATACTATCCCCGATGCTCTGTCCTTTGAAAAACAGTCGATGGACCGGCTCGGACTGATCAGTGAAATCATTCCGCGATACCGTTCCACTTATTTTGCGCATTCATTCGAAGGAGGCTATGATGCCGGGTATTATGTATATAAATGGGCTGAAGTGCTCGACGCGGATGCATTCTATGCTTTTAAGCAGTCGGGTGATATTTTCAATAAAGATCTGGCAGCACGTTTCAGAAAGCACTGCCTGGCAGAAAGCGGTGAAGATGAAGGCATGGTGCAATACCGGCTGTTCAGGGGCCAGGATCCATCCATTGAGCCATTGCTGAAAAAGAGGGGACTTAATTAAACTTTCAAACTTTGCTTTCCTTCAGTGAACGCAGGTATCCTGCCACCAGCAGGGTAACTGCGGCACTCAGGGCAAAGGTGGCTGCGGCTCCGAATTTCAGCCATATCAATCCTGCCAGGGAACTGGCAATTAAAATGCAAATGCTCTGTAAGGCTGTATAGGTTCCGATGGCTGTTGCCGTTTCGGCCTTATCGGAGATATTGGTTATCCATGCCCTGGAGATTCCTTCGGTAGCAGCTGCATAAATTCCGTAAAGGAAAAAGAGCGCCATAAAGCCGGGGATTCCGGCATTCAGCGCAAAGCCCGTATATACGACGGCGAAGATAACAAAACCTGTTACCAGCACTCTTTTAAGCCCCAGTCTATCAGCCAGCATGCCCATCGGATAGGAGGCCAGGGCGTAAACGAGGTTATAGAAAATATAGATGCCTATTACCATGCGGTCGTCAATGCCTGATTCCTTTATTCTGAGCAGCAGGAAAACATCCGAACTGTTCACCAGGGTGAAAACAAGCAATCCGGCCGTCAGATTTCGGTAAAGGGCAGGGCTTGTTTTCCAGTATTTCAGGAATTCGAATATTGAAATCCGTTTAACATCAGTCTTCTTTTCCTGCGTTTTCTCTTTCAGGACAAAGGTAAAAGCAATGGCTATCATACCGGGAATAAAAGCCAACAGAAACAGGGCTCGGTATTGCTGCGGCCAGACCCAAAGAAATACCAGCGCCAGGGCAGGGCCCAGAACGGCTCCCAGGGTATCCATGCCGCGGTGGAATCCGAAAACACGGCCCTTGGTCTCCGGTGTTGCCTCTGCTGACAATATCGCATCGCGTGCACCCGTGCGGATCCCTTTTCCCAGCCGGTCGACGGTTCGGGCCAGGAATATCCAAAGGGGGAATACAAAGGCTGCCATCATGGGTTTTGAGATGGCACTCAACAAATATCCAAACCTGACAAAAGGCAAGCGTTTCCCCGATAGGTCGGAGAGTTTTCCGAAATATCCCTTGCTCAGGCCGGCTGTTGCCTCCGCCAGGCCTTCCAGGATCCCGATTAGCAACACAGAAAAGCCGATACTTTTTAAAAAAATGGGCATCACGGGATACAGCATTTCACTGGCGATATCGGTGAACAGGCTAACAAAGGAAAGGACTAAAATAGTGCGGGTGATAAATGCGGTGATCTTCATTGAAATAAAATTAATAGCAGGGATTGAAGGTAGGAAATTAAGGGAAAGGGGGAAAAGAGAAAAGGCCATTTTTCATAGTCCATCATAAAAATCAGCGGAAATCTGCGGTCAGACCTTCATCTCCACCCATTTTTGGCTGCCGGCAGATGATTCAACCGCCTTTTCCAGGAATAACATACCCCTGACACCTTCCTGCACACCAGGGAAATCGTAAAGAGAATCTGGCGGTTTACCTGCTTTAAAGTTACTGACCGCCCGGGCAAAGTTCCGGTAAATATTGGCAAAAGCCTCTATATAACCTTCGGGATGGCCTGCCGGCACCCGTGTATGGAATGCAGCAGCCTCAGACAGGTTTCCCATGCCGGTCCGGCAGATCTCCATCGGTCTATCGGGCCATTTCAAAATCAGCGAGTTAGGTTCCATCTGATGCCATTCGAGGCCTCCTTTTTCGCCATAAACCTTAATTTTCAATGCATTTTCCTCCCCGGCGCATATCTGGCTGGCCGTCAGCACACCTTTTGCCCCGTTATCAAAGCGCAGCAAAACACTTCCGTCGTCATCCAGCCGGCGGCCCGGAACAAAAGCCGTAAGGTCGGCACACACCTGGGTAATGGCCAGCCCGGTGATATATTCAGCAAGATTAGCAGCATGCGTTCCCACATCACCCATGGTGCAGGTTATCCCCGCGAACTGCGGATCGGTTCTCCATGCAGCCTGTTTGTTGCCGGCCTTCTCAACAGGCATTGCCAGCCAACCCTGGGGATATTCAACCAGGATCTTCCTCACAACTCCCAGTTTACCTGATTTTATGATGTGTTTAGCTTCTTTCACCAGCGGGTAACCGGTATACGTATGGGTGAGTGCAAATACCCTGCCTGTATGATGAACTATTTTTTCAAGATCAACTGCCTCTTTCAGGGAGCAGGTCATCGGCTTATCGCAGACCACGTGAAAGCCCCTTTCCAGCGCCATGCTGGCAGGTTCGAAATGCAGGCTGTTGGGAGTGACAATACTCACAAAATCCATCCGCATGGGTTCAGGCAGCTTTTGTTCCTCGCTGATCATTTCAGCGAAACTGCCATAAACCCTGTTATCAGGCAATAAATAATGAGCACCGGACCGTTTCGATGTTGCAGGATCGTGACTGAATGCACCACAAACAAGGTCTATCTGATTGTCAAGCAGGGCTGCCATATGATGTACCCTGCCAATAAATGATCCTTCGCCTCCGCCGATCAGACCCATTTTGATTTTTTTCATGATTACAGGGATAATGGACCACACAAGTTAATGGATTTTTATTAAAAACCCATATATACCAGGTATTCCTTGGAAAACAATTTTATTGACAATGTCATGCAAAAGTCGTACCTTTTAGATGATATTTCATTATTGTCCAACTAAAATACTTCCACCATGAAATCAAAGGCATATTGGATATGTGCAGCGATTCTGGCTGCAGTTTTGTTCACCGGGTGCGAGAAAAAAGTAACCGTTGGACTGCTCATGGATAATTATGAGACAGAGCGCTGGCAGAAGGATAAAGATCTGTTTGTCGCCCATGTCAATGAGTTGGGAGGAGAAGTCATAACAGAGGTTGCCAATGGTGATGCCGCGCTGCAATACGATCAGGCTAAAAAGATGCTTGATGACGGCATTGATGCGCTGGTCATTGTTGCCGTTGACCAGAATGATGCTGCAAGGATCGTCGCCCTGGCCCATAAATATAATGTCAAAGTCCTGTCGTACGACCGTCTGATCAAAAACTGCAGTCTTGATCTGTACATTTCCTTTGATAATGTAGAAGTAGGTACCCTGCAGGCTGAATATCTTACAAGTATATGTCCGCAAGGCAATTATGCGCTGATAGGAGGAGCTGTTACCGATAACAATTCATTTTTGCTTAAAATCGGGCAGATGAACGTACTTCAGCCTTTTGTCGAACGGGGAGATATCCGCATCGTATATGATCAGTTTGCCAGCCGGTGGTCGGAAGAAGAAGGTTACAGGCTGATGAAGGAATGCATTGAAAAGAATCAACACGTTGATGCTGTTATTGCCGGGAACGATCTCCTTGTGGGAGGGGTATTGCGTGCCATACAGGAGAAAAAAATAGGCCATAATATATACATTGCAGGCCAGGATGCAGAACTCCTTGCCTGTCAGCGTATAGTGGGAGGCACACAAACCATGACGGTATATAAGCCCATTGAGGCAATTGCCACCAAAGCCGCAGATTTTGCCATGCAGCTGGCCTCAGGAGAAGAGTTTAAAAATATGAACCTGTCTGTTAATAATGGTAAGCGCATGGTCCCTGCTGTTTTGCTGCCTGCCATGATCGTGAACAAGGAAACCATCAAGCTCACGGTGGTGGCGGATGGATATTTGAAAGAAAACAAAATTTACGAATGAAGAAGAAGCTAGAAGCCAGAAGTTAGAAGTTTGTAGGTTGTCGTGCAGCCTGCCTGGCCGGCAGGCAGGTCTGGAAGTAATGCAGTCATGCAGTCATGCAGTCTATTTAGGTATTTAGGAATAAACATTTAAAAAGTTCATTTGGTCTTTATTTCCTAAACAGCTAAAATGCTAAACAGCTAAAAAGCTAAATCCTTTTCAATACCTTGCCACCAGTGGCATTCTCCGTCCCATGCCGAAGGCCTTGCTGGATATCCTTAGAACGGGTGGCGTCTGGTAACGTTTGTACTCATTTGTATTAACCATGCGGATTATTTTCTGCACAACAGATTTCTCAATGCCAGCAACAACTATTTCGTCGGGTGACTTTCTCAGTTCGATATATTGGAATAACACCTTGTCAAGGATATCATATTCAGGCAGAGAATCACTATCCTTCTGATCTGGCCGAAGCTCTGCTGAAGGAGGTTTTGCAATGGTATTTTCCGGAATAATAATTTCATCCCTGTTGATATAAGCGGCTAATTTGTATACATCGGTTTTATATACATCTCCCAGTACTGCCAGCCCACCGCACATATCACCGTAAAGTGTCCCATATCCGACCGATGTCTCACTTTTATTGGAGGTATTCAGCAGTATTGGGCCGAATTTATTGGACAAGGCCATAAGCAGGTTTCCCCGTATGCGGGCCTGGATGTTTTCTTCTGCAACATCTTCCGGCAGATCCTGAAACAAAGGTTTCAGTGACTGCTGATACTGAACAAAGAGGTCACGGATGGGGATGATTTCATATAGGACATTCAGTTTTCGGGCAAGTTTAACTGCATCATTCACCGAATGATCCGATGAATACTGCGAAGGCATCAGCAGCACCCTGAGGTTGTCTGCTCCCAATGCCCGGCAGGCCAGGACAAGTGTTACAGCGGAGTCAATTCCTCCTGACAGCCCCAGTATAGCTTTTGTGAAATTCAGTTTTCCAAAATAATCCCGGATCCCCATCACCAGGGCATCGTGAATGGATTCAACCGGATCCCACGACCGGGGAAGGGAGATTTCCGTCACATCCCGCATAATGTCCTGTATTTCATAGATCCTGAAATCCTCTTCAAAAAGGGCCATCCTGTCAATCACCGATCCTTTGGCATTGATCACCAGAGAACCACCGTCAAAAATAAGTTCAGTATTGGCTCCCGTCTGGTTGACATAAAAGACAGGAACCTGATAGGTGCAGGCATTCCCGGCGATGATGCTTTCCCTTATCATGTTCTGCGTGTAGGAGAAGGGTGAGGCAGAAATATTAATAATATATTCGGGTCCCAACCGGCTCAGCTCTTCCAGCGGATTGACCGTATAGAGCCTTTCATTGCCTGAGTCTTCCAGTGCAGGCTGATTATACCACATGTCCTCACAAATCGTAAGTGCCACCTTGTGACCCTTCAGATCGCACAGGCTGAACTCACGGTTTCTTTCGAAATACCGGTATTCATCAAAGATATCGTAAGTGGGCAACAGGGTTTTGTAAACGATACGTTGAATGGCCTTGTCCTGCAGAATATAGGCAGCATTGTATATGTTTTTGCCGATCGTATTGGGATTAAAGGCAGGACCGCCGACAATAGCGATAATTCCTTCGCATACCCGGGCGATCCTGTGAACTGTTTCCTCACAGCGTTCAACAAAATACCTGTAGTCAAGCAGGTCCATCGGAGGATATCCGCATACGGCAAGTTCGGAAAAAACCACCAGGTCGGCTTTTTCCTTTTTAGCCCGTGCAATAGCCGCTATTATTTTCCCTGAATTCTCGTCAAATGCACCGATGGTATAGTTTAACTGGGCAAGCGCAATACGCATAAACTTCGGTTAAAACATAACCCCTAGCCTGAGATTGAAATAGTTCTGGACCGCCTTGTAATCCTTATTCTTATCGAGCACGTCAATGAAACCGTTGTTGAAAAAGATTCCGAGGTTCAGGGCTGTGGTGCCGCCAAGGGCATATTCAATACCTCCGCCGATAAAATAGGAAAGGTTGAACAAGTTGATTTCATCCATAACATTGTCACGGTCAAGCAGTCCTCCTGTGGCTTTAGCCCTGGCTTTAATATTGAATTGCGGCGTCAGGCCGAGCTGGGCATAATAACTAATATAGCCTATCGGATTACTTTTCATTTTCAGCGAAAGCGGAATGGAAACGTATTGCAATGAATATTCCACTGTTGTAGGGGTAGTGGCCGAAATGGCAACCGTTTCGCCTTTTTCAGTGTGGATATTGGTCGGATCTTTGTACAGCAGGTTTCCTCCAAGAAATGTCAGATTAAGCCCTGTGGCAAACGCATAATTTTTTTGAAAATTGGTTTCCAGCATCAGGCCGCCGTTAAATCCCAACTTGGCCCCGTCACTGTCAATTGGTTTTGAATCGGATGAAAGCCAGCAAATGACCGGATCCAAATTGACACCAAACCGGAAATTCTGACCAGCAAGATTGAATGAAATGAGTAGTGCGGCGAACAGACATATTCTTTTCATGACAACATTTATTTATGTTAATACTAATATTACAAATTTAATCAACAATGGGCATCTTATCCATGGTGATTTAAAATAAAAATACGAAATTCAACGCTATTATAAGAAAAAACTGAAATTGAAATCCATTTGATAGCATCATTTGTTATGAAAAAGGAAATCTTGTGCTGGTTTTATGGATTGCTGATCATCATCCTGCCGGGTTCCTGTCGTCAGAAAGATTTTGATGCACAGGTTTCTGCTGATAAAGTCCATGTGTCCATTGACCGCTTTGAACAGGACATGTTTTCAGCCGATCCGGCCCGGACGGATAGTCTTGTTTCCCTATTGCAGCGCCGCTATGGCAATTTTTTCGAATTGTTTGTTCAGCAGATCATTGCCATAGGAAACACTGGCTCTCCGCACTTTCAGGAATCCCTGAAGGCATTTATAACCCATTATGACAACTATTCTGTATATCAAAGGGTTCAGCAGATATTCCCCAACCTTGATGAGATCGAGGGTAAGCTTAACGGTGCATTCCGGCGGTTCCTTTATTATTTCCCGGAAAAACAGGTGCCAAGGGTCATTTCCTTTGTTTCAGGATTTAACTATTCTGTGGTTTCCGACTCAGGTCTGCTGGGGATCGGGCTCGACAAATATCTGGGAGCGGATGAAGAACTATACAGCCGGGCTGGCATTTATCAATATCTCAGGATGAACATGCACCCGGGCAAGATCCCCGCTGATTGCATGAGACTTTGGGCAGAGACCGAGTTCACGTACAACGACTCCGTTAACAATCTTATATCAAATATGGTGTATGAAGGGAAAATCATGTTTTTTGTCAAGGCCATGTTCCCCGATGAGCCGGACTCTCTGCTCTGGGGTTTTACGGCCCCGCAAATGAAGTTTTGCGAAACGCATGAAAAACAAATGTGGGCATACCTGGTTGAATATAAATTGCTTTTTAAAACCGACCGGTTTACCATTGACAAATTTACACGGGAAGGCCCCTTTACCACCGAGTTCTCCGGCCAGTCACCCGCTCGCTCGGCCGTGTGGATCGGTTACAAAATAGTGGAAAAGTACCTGAAAAAGAATGATAACATTTCACTGGAAGCCCTGATGAAGGAAGGTGATTATCAAAAGATCCTGGCGCTTTCAGCCTATAATCCCTGAACTATACCCCAACGGGGAATCCGGAAGTAAAAAAAATGGAAGGCTATTGACCTTCCATGGAATATCGTGCGGGAATCAGCCTTTCTTATTTATGGGAAATCTCTTCTGAAACGGTTAGTCTTTTCCTTCCTTTAGCTCTCCTGCTGGCAAGTACCTTTCTTCCGTTGGCAGTAGACATTCTTTCCCTGAAACCGTGTTTGTTGCGTCTTTTCTTGTTTGACGGCTGGTATGTCCTTTTCATCTTATAATGATTTTAATATCCTACAGTAAAATCGGATTGCAAAGGTAAAATATTTTTTGTTTCAGACAAATGTTTTTTGGAGATAATAAAGATTGAGACGAGGGACACCCGCCTTCGCCAAGGCTATGGCGGGTAAAAGGGACAAGTTGAGTGTGTGTTGGGACAGGGATTTGGGGTTTGATACCGTTTAATTTCACTCATGAAAATAGATCCTTTTCACCCGTGATGATATTCCCGTGAGGATCTCATAAGGAATTGTCCCAAGTTGCCTGGCCAGGATGGAAACCGGGTGGAGATCGCCAAATACGATCACCTCGTCACCCTCATGTACGTCAATACCTGAAACGTCAACCATCGTCATGTCCATGCAGATATTTCCCACAATGGGGGCCTGTTTACCGCTTATGATAAAACAACCATTGCCGCCACCCAACTTACGGTTCAGTCCGTCGGCATAACCGACCGGAATGATAGCCAGAACCATTTTGCTGGTCACCTTTCCCTTGCGACCATATCCGACGCTTTCTCCGGGCTCAATGACCTTGATCTGGGAGACCTGGCTTTTCAGTGAACTTACATTCCTTAGCTGAGGCTGAAAACCAGTGCTGATGCCATATAGTCCTATTCCCAGGCGCACCATATCAAAGCAGGCATCGGGAAACCTTTCGATGCCGCTGGAATTCAGTATATGGCGGATAACCGGATATCCCAGGGATGCGGAGATCCGGTCGGCGATTTTCCCGAAAAGTTCAATTTGTTTCCGGGTAAAACTGTCATGTACTTCTTCGTCGGAGGCGGCAAGGTGCGAAAAGACGGTTTTAACTTTTAGGTTCGTGCAGTTTTTTAGTTGGGGCAGGAGTTGCGGGATCTCACCCGTCTGGAATCCGAGCCGGTGCATTCCCGAATCAATTTTAATATGGACCGGATAATCTATTTCCTGGTTCAGGGTAACACAGCGGTTGAAGGCATCAAGCATGAAGAAGCTGTATATTTCTGGCTCAAGCCGGTGCTTCAGCATGGTCTCGAAGCTTCCGGGTTCGGGACT
>Ga0105101_10000100_pt1 | contig 31989 bp, 42 predicted proteins | sample PPLLak21cMay2015_2_FD_87037 | JGI IMG/M metagenome (GOLD analysis project Ga0105101, IMG submission 87037) | Freshwater sediment microbial communities from Prairie Pothole Lake near Jamestown, North Dakota, USA - PPLs Lake P8 Core (1) Depth... | ecosystem: Environmental > Aquatic > Freshwater >... | reverse complement strand
TGTTATAATTATTCCTTACAGGCGCATCAATACTGTTCCCGTTGTTATACGTGCCGTCAGGATTTGCAAGCGGATTGATCCAGATCTCAAGATTATCGACAATATCCGTTACCTGCCGGTTAGCGCCATAATTCATAAGAAGATATCCTGCAAGCCTGAGCATCAGGACAAATCCACCTGTTTCGTCGCCATGCAATGAGGAGGTATAGAACACTTCGGGCTCGGTTTCATCCTGTTCACAGTTGTCTGAGATCTTAAGCGCCATTACAGTCATTCCCCTTATACTGGTTCCGATAGTGTCAAGCCTGCAAAGGGAAGGATAGGTTGATGCAATGTATCTCATTATAGAGTCATACTGGGTATACGTTGGATAGGTCTCCCATTCCATTGCCTGGATCATATTCGTCGAACCCGAAATCGCCTTGGACTGCCCGTTTTCCACTATAGTATAATCATAACCGCGGTCGAGGAACCAGTCAATTGTCAGGGGGGAAAGAACCAGGTAAACAGTTTTCTCCCTGACCGATCTCACTGAAACATTCCTTGAAACAACATCAATCTCCGGAAAGCCCGGATGGGGAATTGCCACTTCGGCCTGCCGGTTCTGCCTTACTAAATTGCGGAGCCGTTCGTTATCCGGATTTTCCTGTGAAAAGCAGAGGCGGGCAAGTATTGATAATAAGATAAATGCTATGGCAGACTTCTTAATCATGTACATGTCTAAACGTTGAACCTGATATGGAGAATGTCTCCGTCATCGACAACGTAATTCTTACCTTCTATGTTAAATTTGCCTGCTTCCTTGCATGCATGTTCCGAACCGAGTTTTATAAAATCTCTATATTTCATCACTTCGGCCCTTATAAATCCTCTTTCAAGGTCGCTGTGAATAACACCTGATGCCTGCGGGGCATTCATTCCCTTCTTGATTGTCCAGGCCCTTATCTCCTTGGGGCCAACCGTAAAGAATGTCTGAAGATTCAGCATTTTGTACGCGGCTCTTACCATTTTATCGACACCCGGTTCATCAAGACCAGCATCCTGCAGGAAAGCCAGTCTGTCGTCCCTGCTTTCGAGCTCTGCGATCTCAGCCTCAACTGCGCCTGCAATGATTATGATTTCAGCATCCTTACCTTTCAGATGCTCCAGAACGCTGTCGACATATTTGTTACCCGCAACAGCCGATTTCCCGTCAACATTGCAGACAAACATCACGGGTTTCATTGTCAGGAGGAACAGGTCATCAACATGTTTTTTGTCCTCATTCCTGATTTCAAGGGTACGGGCATTATTAAAATTGCCGATATGATCGCGGTAGCCTGTAAGTACTTCAATGCCTTGCTTTGCATCCTTATCGCCTGCCCTAACGAGCTTTTCAAGCCTTTGTAGTTTTTTTTCAACCGACTCAAGATCCTTCACTTGCAATTCAAAATCAACAGTTTCAAGGTCTCTTACCGGATCGACCGAACCATCTACATGGGGAAGCGCATCATCGTCGAAACACCTGAGCACATGTATCAGAGCATCTGTGTTGCGTATGTCGCCCAGAAATTTGTTACCGACACCTTCTCCTTTGTTTGAACCGCGTGCAAGCCCCGGGATATCGACTATCTCCATGGTGGTATGCACGATCTTTTCCGTAACCTGGTGCTTTTCAAGTTCATAGAGCCGCGGGTCAGGCACCTGGATCACCCCTATGTTTGATTTTGTGGCGCTGAAGGCGAAGGCGTTCGTTTCGCCCCGTGTATTGGAGATGCAATTGAATATAGTTGTCTTGCCAACGTTTGTAATACCTATAATTCCGCATTGAAGTGCCATCAGATGTCGCGATTAAATTACAGGCTCAAAGTTACCATTATTCCGGTTTTATTCAACCGGAAAAAGAAGGTCTATTCTTTCCAGTCGCGGATAATGATCCTGTCTTTAATAAGTTTAACCTCAAGTTTCTGTTTATCTCTCCAGTTGAGTTTACGGATATAATCAATGGGAATTGTAATGGCATAGCTGGTTCCACCTGAAATTTTCGTCAGGTTGCGGATGTCCTTTTCTTCATTTTTTCTGCGTGTCATGATCCTGTATTTTTTTTAACAGTACCAAGTTACACTTTTTTTTAATATGTATTATAATATGTCTTATAATACGTATTATAATACGTATTTTTTTACTATAAGATCTTAAATCATCAGGGCCACCGGTCCGCTCTCTGATCCCATTAACCAACCTCCCAGATTCTCCTCATATCCAACGAACTCACCCATCTTTACGAAGAAGAGAAAGGGAGAAAGGGAGAAAGGGAGAGGGGGAGAAAGGGAGAGGGGGAGAAAGGGAGAAAAAAAAATCCCAATTTCCTAGACGGCCTTAAGCAGTCCTTAACTATTGAGGGGGCTAATCTCTATACACATCTTCCTAACATTCTGGTATATAATTTATTAATGATGCCATAAACAATTTTTGTATTAAAGCCGGAGGCTTTAAAAACCAGCTTTTTAAACACTTGTCACTTAGCGTCGGCGAGGGACTTTCCACAATCCAAAGCCAACAAGCGGCCTTTTAAACAAAACCAGATGTTACCTGCCAGACATACATTCCGAACCACGGAGTGGTTCCACCAAAATAGACCTTACCTGCCAGAAATACATTCCGAACCACGGAGTGGTTCCATCAAAATCAGTTTTACGAAAACCCTGATTATTAGTTTTACATCGTTCATTAATATTATGGAACCTCTCCGAGGTTCAGGAACTTTTCATTTTAGCATATTTCCTAATATGATGAAACCTCTCCGAGGTTTAAATAGTTCCAATCTTAGCCTATTTTGCATGTCTCATATAGCCCTGTATCCGCACAGCAGTCACCCGTGAAAAAAATTGTGTATAAAGAATAGTAAACTTAAGGGAAGGGGTCAGGGGATGGGTTCAGATGAAACAAAAGAATATGTAATGAGATCATGGCATCAGAGAGTGAGCAAAGGACTTTGGCACATGCCCTAAAGTTAAGCCTTCAGAAACGATAAAAGCTCTTCCGGAGTTAATTTTTTCTGTTCACCCGATGACATTATCTTCAGGGTTACCATATTGTTTTTAATTTCCTCTTCGCCGGCTATTACAATATATGGGATCTTTTTCGCATCTGCATACGACATCTGCTTTTTCAGCCTAACTGCATCGGGATAAAGTTCTGCACTGATCTGGATCCCTGAAAGGAGATCCCGTATTTTCAGGGCATATCCGGCTTCTTTTTCCCCGAAGTTAAGGATCAGCACCCGGGTCCCGGAATCGCCGGCTGCAGTGAAGAGTCCCAGCTGGCTCATAACGTCAAATATCCTGTCGGCACCGAAAGAGATCCCCACTCCCGGGACACCCTCCATTCCGAAAACACCCGTAAGATTGTCATACCGGCCGCCGCCGCATATACTCCCTATATTAACATCCTTCGATTTAACCTCAAATATGGCCCCTGTATAGTAGTTCAGCCCGCGTGCAAGGGTCAGATCAAGCTCTGCTTCACTATCCAGGGCGGTTGCGCCAATATAAGAAAAGAGGGTCCGCAGTTCGGCGACGCCCGTTAACCCTGTCGGGGATTGAGCAAGAATCGATTCCAGTTCATTCAGCTTGGCTTCTGCATCTCCCTTAAGCAAAAAGATGGGCTGAAGTCTATCGACAGCCTCACCGGCCACGCCGCGCGACCTTAGCTCCTCGTTTACAGCCTCAATCCCTATTTTTTCAAGCTTATCAATAGCCACAGTGATATCGGTGATCCTTTCAACCTCTCCAATTACTTCGGCAATTCCCGCAAGCACTTTCCTGTTATTGATCTTAATGACATTTGCAATTTTAAGCCTTCTGAAAACTTCATCAATTATCCTTACGAGTTCGTATTCATTCAGCAGCGAGTAACTGCCTATTACATCAACATCACACTGGAAAAACTCACGGTATCTGCCTTTCTGGGGCCGATCGGCCCTCCATACCGGCTGAATCTGGTACCGCTTGAACGGAAATACAATCTCATCCCTGTGCTGAACGACATAACGTGCGAAGGGTACTGTAAGATCATACCTGAGCCCCTTTTCGCAGATAAGCGACGAGAGCCTCAATGATTCCCTGGTCATCAGGTCAGCTTCACTGACTGAGGCAATAAAGTCACCCGAATTGAGAACCCTGAACAGAAGCTTGTCCCCTTCTTCACCATACTTTCCAAGCAATGTTGAAAGATATTCCATGGCCGGCGTTTCGAGGGGCTGGTAACCATAAAGCCGGAAAACCCGGCGTACGGTATCAAAAATATATTCTCTTCTGATCATCTCATCAGGTGAGAAATCGCGGGTCCCTTTCGGTATTGAAGGCTTCATCGGTTAAAAGATAAAAGACAAAAGTAATAAGACAAAAGTAAGAAGATAATGGGAAAAGGCAAAAAGACGTGAGACGGAAGACCGGTGACGGAAGACCGAAGGGACTGAGAGACTTATTGACAAGAAACCCGTCAGGACTGTCACACCACAAGTTTACCCGACTGCATGAACGCAGGGCTGCAGGACCAGGTCAATACTTCTCCGGCACGAAAGTCTGATCGGTGATCGGGGGTCTGACGTAAGCCAGGTCGTACTTAAGCGGCGGAAGCTTGATTGGCTTGGAGGTCAGATCCCTATAAGGGATCAGGGAGAGCAGGTGGTCGATACAGTTGAGTCTCGCCCTCTTTTTATCATCGGCCGGTACCACAAACCAGGGCGACTGCTTGGTATCGGTATATGAAAACATCTTGTCCTTGGCCATTGAATACTCGACCCACCTATCCCTCGATTCAACATCCATCTGGCTGATCTTCCAACGTTTTGTAGGATCCTTTATCCTGTCCTGGAAACGGATCTCCTGTTCACCATCACTAATTGAGAACCAATATTTTACAAGTATAATCCCTGATCTTAACAGCATCCTTTCAAACTCAGGACACGATCTCAGGAACTCTTCATACTCCTCATTCGTGCAATAACCCATCACCTTTTCAACTCCTGCCCTGTTATACCAGCTTCTGTCGAAAAGTACTATCTCCCCCCCTGAAGGTAATTGTGAAACATACCGCTGAAAATACCATTGCGATTTCTCCTTTTCTGTAGGAATGCCCAGGGCAACAATCCTGCAGATCCTGGGATTCAGACACCCGGAGATGGTCTTAATGACGCCACCTTTTCCGGCCGCATCACGTCCTTCAAATATTACAACAACCCTCAGCTTATTCGCTTTAACCCATTCCTGGAGCTTTACCAGTTCGATCTCAAGCTTCCGGAGTTTCTTCAGATACTCTTTTTCATCAAGCTTTTCATGCTTTTCGACCTTGACATCATGATACAGGTTCTTCTTCTCAAAAACCTCGACTCTGGCATTCTTATTCTCAGGATTTTTTTTCATCGCAGTGGAAGTTAGTTTCTGGCAGCCAGTAATAATAGTATTAATCAGAATAGAAATATACAAATTTCTTTTCTGATCCTGAAATTTCCAAAACCAAAATACTACTGAATGAACGGGATTGTTATCGGATATTTGAATTCTTCACCCTTTGAGGCCCTGACACTTGCAATTATAATGCAGATAATTTTCAGGACAAGAAGGAATGCCATTATCGGGATACCCACTATTATAATGAATAATGGTAATGTAAGGACCATATAGAGCAACATGGACAACTGAAAATTGAGTGCTGACTTACCGTTCCGGTCAACCCAGACAGATTCATCTTTCCGCGACAACCAGCAGATAAGGGGACCAATAATAGCTCCGAACGGGAAGAAGAATCCCGCGAAAGCCGAAAGGTGGCACAGCATCGCCCAGTTCCTTTCTGTTTCTGTCAATTCGATGATCTCTTTCATAACACTCCGGTTTTTATTAAAAGACGTCAGGGTTTCCCATTTGCTGCATTTCAGAACCTTGCCAATCGCTTAAGATCGGCAGGCAGCAAACCGTTCGGATTAGCCTTATCGATGGCATGCTGATTATAATAATACATATCAGAGTCGTCAGTTCCGATAAGCATTTTAAAGCAATAGCCTGATTTCTGATCTCCAACCGGCCCTACCTTATGCAGGATAAGCGTATTCGGCGTTTTTTCCCCGATGGCCTGAACAATCCGTTCCTCCGGTACAATTTCAAATCCGTACTTGTAAATGGCCTGTATCCTGTCGATTGTGTTAATGGCGGGAGAAAGGTCCTCCTGCCTGACAAGGATCGTCTTCTTATTCACCTCCGGAACATTCTTGTTATAGTACCTTAAGTACCTCCGTCCGGTCAGGGTTGGGTCTTCCGATATCAGCTGCGCATGTTTCTGGATAAAGGAGAGAATAGCCCCAAGCTTGTATCCGTAATCCATATCATCCTCCCCGGCAAATGAGAGCGGGACGGCACAAATTTCCGGCATCTCCGCAATCCTGTCAATATCTTTGCCCTGAAGCAGGTTAAGAAAGTTGAAGGCGGCATTCGACTTGTCCTTTTCAAAATTGGTCTCAGTCAGGACAATAAAAGAGAATGCCGGGTCGGATCTCCTTACATTAAATTCGGCCGTTTTAATGAATTCAAACGGAGTGATTTTCCAATATTCATTCATTGCCTGTTTTATATAGGCATTATATGCCGACATTGCGTCATCCTCCATAACAACGCAGGTTGTGGAAGCCATAAATTGCTTAATCTCATCGCTCCCGGGAAAGGGAGCCTGGCCGGTTATTACTATGGAGTAAACAGACAGGAGAAGGACCAGGAAGTTTTTTTTCATGGAACAAAATTAATTCACGGGGATATATAACGGATTTTTCTCATTGAATTTCCTTATGTAGACAAACATAAGTTCTTTTTTCTTTTTGCGCGGAAGCTGGACATATTCCTCATATATCTGATTGTCTTTCATAAGCAGCAATTCTGTATTTTCAATATCATATTCCATGATCTTCCCGCTTTCAAAATCAATTATATACTGCTTGAGTTCACTGCGAGCCGCGCCCTGCCTGTAAGGTGAGTAATAGGAACCGTACGGGGAATAATAACTTCCATAGGAATAGGGAGAATAATAAGGCGAATAATACGGCGAATAATAGGGTGAATAATAAGGATCATAGTACCCGTATGGATTATAACGGTTGTCATATGATGTCACATCAGCAACAAAATGACAGATATTGCCAACAAACGTGATCCTGTTGTAATTCCCCTGGATCTGAATATTCAATATGCCATTCCTGGCATATCCCCATATATCGCTCGTAGAAACCTCCTGCCTGATTCCCATCCCGTCATAAAAATAAATCTTCTCCCCCGATAACAGGTTCTTGAAGAATTCCTTGTCATTATAATCTGTCGAAGTAAGGATCTTGGCTTTGGGAATAGGGCTGTTCATCTTTACCTGTTCAAAATTCAGATAAATGCCGTCGGTGAATCTGAAGTCAGGGGTATATTTTACCATCCCCTCCTTTTCCTGTCCGGAAAGCTCAGGGAAACCTGGTCCGGAAACAGCAAGGAAGCAAATAAGCAATATCCTGAATAGTTTCTTCATAATGGTAATCACTTTAAATTCCAGGCTCAAAAATTGTACCATAATAGCAAAAGTAAACTTTTCCTTCGAAGGTTAATAATTTAACTTCATGGAAATTATTCATCTATTTTTATTTAAATTTACACTACTGCAATTAACTTGATCCTAAAATGACTGAATCAGAAAATTCTGAACCCGAAATTGCTGTGAATAAGTTTGCTGACGGTATTTTTGACAAAAAGAAGAAACTGATTGAAAAGTACACTCTGATCTCTGTTCTCTGTCTTATCCTGGCAGTTATCCTTATTTCATTTGATCTGAGACTTCTTTCGGGGTGTGTAGTGATCGCAGCTGCTGCAATTATTATCCTGTCCCTGAGAAAATATTCTAGTCTCATCAGTTCAATCAGGGAATCTTTCCTCGATGCATCGGCAACAAATGAGAAAAAGGATGATGTTATCACTGATTTTTCTCACAAGATCAGAGAACCCCTCAATAATCTTGTTATCATCGCCGACCTTCTTATGGAATCCGGACTGCAGAAGAAGCAGAAGGAGCTTGTCGAGACATTCGTTGCCTCCACAAACAATATGGTAACCACTGTCAATGAACTGACCATGCAGTCGGCCGGTAATTTCAGTTACGCGACCAGAAAGCAGATCAGATTCAACATCCTGTCAACTATCCAGAACACCATCGAACTGTTCAGCCTCAAGGAAAAAGCTAACCTCGATTTTATATTTAACAAAAAAGATTACAATGAGTTCGAATGTCAGGGCGATCCGATAATCCTGAAACAGATCTTTCTTGACCTGTTCAACTCGATTGAGGCGGGGAGTTCTGACAGAACTACCAGGGTGACAATAAACGTAAAAAAGGAAAGGGAGTCAGACTCCCGGAAATTTGTTAGTTTCAGGATCCAGACTGACAGCAATCATGAGATCATTAATAAGGACAACTTTTCCGGTCATCTGGCTTCCAGACTGATTTCGCTTGAGAAGGGTAAGTTCAGCCAGGAACAGGGAGACAACCACACGGTTCTTAATTTAAGTATGCCATTTGAATGCCCCGCCTACGAGCTGAAGCAACCAGTTTCACCGGCAACAGCAACAAGTTCAGTGGTAAAGGTCCATAAGGAACTGAAGGACATCAGCATTCTGCTGGTTGAAGATAATCTTATGAATCAGAGGATCACGATTCTGACGCTTAAGCCGCTGGTGAACTCCGTTGAGACAGCTTCAAACGGCGAGGAAGCTCTTGAGAAACTTGCCATTTCGGATTACGATCTTATTCTGATGGATATTCAGATGCCTGTCATGAACGGTCTGAGTACAGCTGAAAAAATAAGGGAGATCGAATCAGGTTCAGGGAAACATATTCCAATTATTGCCATTACCGCCGATGCCATGATAGGTGATATGGAGAAGTGTCTGTCGGCAGGAATTGATGATTACTTAAGTAAGCCCTACCAGCCGGGGCTGCTTATCGAAAGGATAAAGAAAATAATTTAGCCTGTCAGGAGACGATCTCATCCCTGCCCTTACGGACCAGCTTCATGGTCTTAAGCGACGGTGAAGTCACAAAACCTTCAAAGCCCATCGAATTCCACTTTCCGTCAATCTTTCCAATGGTGACTGCGTCGGAACATACCACGTTCGGCCATCTCCGCGGGAATCCGCCCTTCCTGAAAAACTTGATCGTTCCATCGACTAAAATAGTATGGGACGAAACCATATAATGATCCCTTACAGGATCGGAATTGCCTAGCGCCTGCCATGCTGCCATAAAAAGATCATCAGGGTCAACAGTGTGATCCACTGCAACAACCAGCCTGAAAACTGATGATCTGTCGACTGACTGCAGCAATTTGACGATTTTGACCATCACATCAGGATCTTCCGACGGATCAACTGCCAGGATCAGCACACCTTTAACCTTACCTGGCAGGGCTGAGCTGAAACCTTTTATAAATGGCACCCCGAACCATCCGGAGTAAGTGTCTGAAAGCGCTGATTCAGGCTCCTGCGGACCAGTTATTACTTTGAGTTTCTCCTCCGGAAGTTTAATTGTGGCGTCTATTCCGGCTTTCCCTCCGAAGGAGAAGCTGTCGGACGAATGATCGAGAACATCAAGAGGTCCGCGGGTAAATATAATATCATCCTGGAAATTTGTGTTTTCAAGAATATGCTTCATCAATTCCCCGTAGTTCCTGATATCCGTGTCACCGCTGACAACCAGGAGGTATTTTGTGAGCATCATTTGTCCGGCTCCAAACAGGGAGTTGATCACTTTCAGTCCCTGGCCGGGGAAGCTCTTATTGATCCTGACAACCACAAGATTATGACCCACGCCTGCATATGGCATGTGGAAATCGATGATTTCAGGCTGAATGGCCAGCCGTACCGGCGTGAGAAAGATCTTCTCAGTGGCTTTTACGAGCCAGGCATCTTCCTGGGGAGGTATCCCTACAATTGTTGCCGGATAGAGAGCAGCTGATGAATGGGTTATGCAGGTGGCATGGAATATCGGGTATTCGTCAGCCAGGGAATAGAAGCCCGTATGGTCCCCGAAAGGTCCCTCCAGCACCTGCTCCCCGGCCGGATCGACGTAGCCTTCAATAACTATGTCAACATCCGAAGGAACATAAATATCATTTGTAATGCACTTTACAAGCTTCACCTTTTTCTTCCTCAGAAATCCCGCAAGGATATATTCGCTGATGTTTTCAGGGAGCGGTGCGGTTGCACAATAAGTATAAACCGGGTCACCTCCGAGTGTGACTGTCACCGGCATCTTTCCGCCATGTTTTTTCCAGGCCTCAAAATGATTTGCTCCTGTTTTATGCCGCTGCCAGTGCATGCCAGCGGAGTCTTTCCCCAGCACCTGCATCCTGTACATCCCCATGTTGGGTTTAAGAGTTTCAGGGTGATATGTATGTACCATCGGCAGGGTGATAAATCGTCCTCCGTCGTATGGCCAGCATTTAAGTACAGGTAAGATGCCCAGGTCGGGGTCCATATTGATGACCTGCTGGCAGGCGCCTTTTCCTCTCACCCGCGAAGGCATATATCCTGCGACTTTAAAAAGTTTCGGAAGTGCGAAGAGTTTTCTCCCGGGTGATGCCTGCGTTGCTGTCAGGAGGTTGAATATTTCTTCAATCTCAGGACCGGCCGAAGCAAGATCGGTTTGGCCGAGGGCCATGGCTATCCGTTTATACGATCCGAAAGCATTGATCAGAAGCGGAAAGGCTGTTCCGGTATTCTCGAAAAGGAGGGCTTTCCCGCCCGATTTGGTTATCCTGTCGGCAACTTCCGCAATTTCAAGAACAGGATCAACGAAGGTCTTAACACGGTGAAGCTCTCCGTTTTTCTCAAGAGCTGAGACAAAATCTTTGAGCGAAGAATAAGACATGGGGCGGAATTAAAAGATAAAAGACAAAAGTAAAAAGATAAAAGGAAAAAGGCGAAAGACGGAAGGAGAAAGTGAGGAGGAAGACGGATGACGGAAGACAGAAGACGGAAGAAAACAGGTGATGCGGGCTATGTACCTGCGATTCGGAGCAGATTAAATCCGAAATCTCCAATCCGCAATCGATCCGGCTATAAAACAATAATGGGAACTACTCCTAAGATTAGTTCCCATTCACCGTTTGCAGCCGAAGCTGTTTACGGCGTCAAGCTACTGTTATTTTGACCGGCTTCATTTCCGAATACGAGATCCGGATTTGTTACCCCTGGCTTTCGGGTTTCGCCTGTTACAGCGGAACCTTCCGGCTGTCCTTTTTTTCCCGCCTTGCGGCAGGACTTTCCGGGACGAAGCGTCTTTCAGGCCCTGATGTCATCTCCCGAAGGATTTGGACCAGTTTCAGATAATCCGGGGCCGAAGCCCTTTTTCTCTGAAGCCCTGTGACTAGATCGTTGAAAGAACGTTTCCGGTTTTCTCCGATTTTACTGAACATCCCGGACCGAGGTCCGTTCGTCCAGGCTTCGGCTCGCTTGATGCGCAGTCCCGAGGGTCTGAATGAGCCGGATTGTGTTTCATTTAAGTAACCTTTTCCGGTTCCACATCTTTTGAGCAGTCTTTTATCGCTCACCTGATAGATCAAATGTACTATAAGGAAATGAAAGAACAATCATTACATATTTCATAGTTGTACACTCAATATAAACAAAAGTTATCAACAATTGTTCATAACGTCGGAAATCATAACCAGATCGAGCTTTCAGGAAAATTTAAGGAAACCTCTACTTTTTATAACCGTAAACAGCCAGATCACCCAGCATCTCCTCGATCCTGAGCAGCTGGTTATACTTACAGATCCTGTCGGTCCTGCTGCACGATCCGGTCTTGATCTGTCCGGAGTTGGTTGCCACAGCAACATCAGCAATTGTTGAGTCTTCAGTCTCACCCGAACGGTGCGATGTAACTGTAGTGTAACCTGCCCTGTGGGCCATCTCTATTGTATTTAGCGTCTCAGTCAGTGTTCCGATCTGGTTCAGCTTTATAAGTATCGAGTTCGCACAACCTAATTCAATTCCTTTTTTCAGGTATTCAACATTCGTAACAAAAAGATCGTCGCCCACTATCTGGATTTTCTTGCCGAGCCTGTCGGTCATAAGTTTCCACCCGTCCCAGTCGTTCTCCGCCATTCCGTCCTCAATTGAATCGATCGGGAACATACCGATCAGTTTTTCAAAATAATCAACCTGTTCCTTTGAAGTTTTTCTGGCACCTTTCGGACCCTCGAATTTTGCATAATTATAGATGCCGTTTTCATAAAACTCTGAAGCTGCCGGATCGAGTGCAATAGTAACATCAGCACCTGGTTTGTATCCCGCTGCTGCAATAGCCTTTACAATAGTATCAAGGGCATCCTCAGTTCCGTCAAGGGTAGGTGCAAAGCCGCCTTCATCACCCACCGCAGTGCTCAATCCGCGTCCTTTGAGGACTTTCTTAAGTGAATGGAACACTTCCGCGCCCATTCTCAAGCCTTCCCTGAAATTGGGTGCGCCAACAGGCCTGATCATAAATTCCTGGAAAGCGATTGGAGCGTCGGAGTGGGATCCGCCGTTTATAATATTCATCATGGGGACAGGAATCGTAACCGCATTTGATCCGCCGATATAACGGAACAACGGCAATCCGTGATAGGAAGCTGCAGCCTTTGCAACTGCCAGGGATACTCCCAGGATCGCATTCGCCCCGAGGTTGCTCTTTGTTTTTGTACCATCAAGATCAATCATCTTTTTGTCGATGGCGGCCTGATCCGAAACGTCCATCCCTGTTACTTCCTCAGCAATTACGTTATTGACATTTTGAACAGCCTTCAGAACACCCTTCCCAAGGTAACGTGATTTATCACCATCGCGAAGTTCGAGAGCTTCGTTCTCGCCTGTTGATGCACCTGAAGGAACAGCTGCCCGGCCCTGATAGCCGCTTGCCGTTAAAACATCCACTTCGATTGTCGGATTGCCGCGGGAATCAAGTATCTCACGAGCATGAACACTAACTATTTGACCCATAGAAATTTAAATTTATATTAAACAATAACGCAATATACATAAAAAAAGGGATATGACTTAATGATGATATCCCTTTCATGTTAAAATACCTGGCCAGGCGGCTTTATTCTTTCGGTTCGTCTACAGTTTTGCCGGCCTTTTTCTCTTCAGGTTCTGCTGTTTTTTCAACTTTCTTCGCAGCAGCTTTTTTGGTTTTTGGGGCAGCGGTATCTTCCGCCGCAGCTTTCTTTGTTGTTCTTCTCCTGCGTGTAGTCTTTGTCTTGACCGCGGCCACACCGCCAAGCATAGTTTCGTTGTAATCGACAAGCTCAAGAATGCACATTTCCGCATTGTCGCCTATCCTGTTGCCGATCTTCAATATACGTGTATATCCTCCCGGCCTCTCCCCTACTTTGGGCGAAATTTCCCTGAATAATTCCGAAACTGCCGTTTTGTCTTTAAGAAAGCTGAACGCCATTCTTCTTGAATGGGTTGAATCTTCCTTCGACTTTGTAATAAGCGGCTCCACGAATGTCTTCAGAGCTTTAGCCTTGGCTGTGGTTGTTGTGATCCTTTTATGAATGATCAGGGAAGCAGCCATATTTGAAAGCATCGATTTCCTGTGCGCGCTGGTCCGTCCCAAATGATTAATAACTCTCTGATGTCGCATTTCTCTATATCCTTAACAGGTTATCAAATTAATCTTTATCTAATTTATACTTGCTTACATCCATTCCAAATGACAGGCTCATGGATTCAAGCAGTTCGTCGAGCTCGGTGAGGGATTTCTTCCCGAAATTCCGGAATTTGAGAAGGTCATTCTTGTTGAATTTCACCAGGTCGCCAAGCGTTTCGACTTCTGCTGCCTTAAGGCAGTTGAGTGCCCTGACTGACAGGTCGAGATCGACGAGTTTTGTTTTCAGCTGCTGACGCATATGCAGTACCTCTTCATCGAACTCCTCATTTGCAAGCTTGTCGTCGGAGTCGAGAGTGATCTTTTCATCGGAGAAGAGCATAAAGTGGTATATCAGGATCTTGGCAGCCTCTTTAAGCGCGTCTTTCGGATGGATTGAGCCATCAGTTTCAATTTCGAGAAGAAGCTTTTCGTAGTCAGTTTTCTGTTCCACACGGTAGTTTTCGACGGAATACTTCACATTCCTGACCGGGGTGAAGATGGCATCGATCGCAATGAGACCAAACTCACTGTCAACCGGTTGATTCTCTTCAGCGGGCACATAACCTCTCCCCTTGTTTACCGAAAACTCCACCTGAATTTTGACATCGGGTTCCATTCTGAAAAGGATAAGATCGGGATTCAGCACCTCGAAATTGCTCAGTGCATTGTTGAGGTTACCGGCTTTAAAAACATCCTGACCGTTTATTTTGATCACGACTTTTTCATGATCGACATCTTCGACAGTTCTTTTAAACCTCACCTGTTTCAGGTTCAGAATAATTTCGGTTACATCCTCCATAACACCTGTAATGGTGGAGAACTCATGGTCGATCCCTTCGATTTTTACAGTTGTGATTGAGTAACCTTCGAGCGAAGAGAGAAGTATTCTTCTCAGAGCATTACCAACAGTAATACCATAGCCGGGTTCAAGCGGGCGAAATTCGAATTTACCGAACTTATCGTTCGCTTCCAGCATTATTACTTTATCAGGCTTCTGGAATGATAAAATGGCCATAGGATTTATCTTATTTTATTACTTGGAATACAATTCTACTATCAGTTGTTCCTTAATATCTTCAGGAATATCAGTACGTTCGGGCAGACTCATAAATTTACCTGCCATTTGTGCATCGTCCCATTCCAGCCATGAAAGCTTTGAATATTTTCTTGTTGTGAGTGAATCCATGATTGACTCGAGCGATTTTGATTTTTCGCGGACGCCGATGATGTCGCCGGATTTCAGCTGAAATGAAGGTACATTGACAACACCTCCATTTACGGTAATATGCCTGTGTGATACCAGTTGGCGTGCGGCAGCCCTTGTGGGGGCGATTCCGAAACGGTAAACTACATTATCCAGCCGGGCTTCAAGCATCTGAAGCAATACTTCGCCGGTCACACCCTTGCTTCGGGATGCTTTTTCGAATGTATTGCGGAACTGGCGTTCAAGCACACCGTAGGTGTATTTTGCTTTTTGCTTTTCTCTCAGCTGAAGTCCATATTCCGATGTTTTTTTCCTTTTCTTGTTCATCCCGTGCTGCCCCGGAGGAAAGTTTTTCCGGTCGAGGTTTTTATCGGGGCCATAGATCGCATCTCCGAACTTTCTTGCAATTCTTGATTTTGGGCCAATATATCTTGCCATTGTGCTTTTGTTTTATTTCTTATCAGATAATCTTCTTCAGTCGCTAATTAAACTCTTCTTCTTCCGGGTGCACGGCAGCCATTATGCGGCATCGGTGTCACATCGATGATCTCGGTGACTTCTATGCCGACATTGCTGATGGAACGTATTGCAGATTCACGTCCGGCCCCGGGACCCTTGACGAATACTTTAACTTTTCTCAAACCAAGATCGTATGCAACTTTACCGCATTCTTCGGATGCCATCTGGGCTGCATAAGGCGTGTTTTTCTTGGATCCCTTGAATCCCATTTTCCCTGACGATGCCCATGAAATAACCTGACCCGAATTGTTTGTCAGCGTGACTATCAAATTATTAAATGATGAATGAACATGAGCCTGGCCCGTCGGTTCTACCTTAACGACCCTCTTCTTCAATGCTCCGGTTTTCTTTGCCATATTCTATTTATTTAGTAGCTTTTTTCTTGTTTGCAACAGTTTTTTTCCTGCCCTTACGGGTCCTGGCGTTGTTTTTGGTACTCTGTCCCCGTACAGGAAGGCCGATTCTGTGCCGGACACCGCGGTAGCACCCGATATCCATCAGCCTCTTGATATTAAGCTGGGTCTCGGAACGGAGTTCCCCTTCAAGCTTAAAGTTATCATTGAGAATGCGGCGGATGGAATTGATCTGGTCATCGGTCCATTCCTGGACTTTTGCATTCCTGTCAACACCGGCTTCATCAAGTACCTTCTGCGCGGTACTTCTTCCCACACCATAGATATAGGTCAGGCCCACTTCGCCTCTTTTGTTCCTTGGTAAATCAACACCAACAATACGTGCCATATATTACTTTTCTTAAATGAGTTGCAAAATTAATTAAATTATCCCTGTCTCTGTTTGAACTTGGGATTTTTCTTGCTTATAACATATATGCGCCCTTTACGCCTTACTATTTTGCAGTCGGCGCTGCGCTTCCTGACAGATGCTCTTACTTTCATTATCTTATATTCTTATTTATATCTGAATGTTATTCTTCCTTTTGTCAGATCGTACGGTGACATTTCGACTTTTACCCTGTCGCCCGGTAAAATCTTGATATAATGCATTCTCATCTTCCCCGAGATATGCGCTGTAATTACATGTCCGTTTTCGAGCTCTACTCTGAACATTGCGTTTGAAAGGGCCTCGATGATGGTTCCATCCTGTTCGATTGATGCCTGTTTCGACATACGATTACAATTTATTTAAAACTCCTCCAATGAATTCAAAGGTTGTCAGTACATCTGCTTCCCTCTGGTCGACTGCAACGGCATATTCAAAGTGTGCCGAAGGTTTTCCGTCAGCAGTCCGGATAGTCCATCCATCCCTCATTTGAACTGTTTCCTTCTTTCCCATGTTTATCATCGGTTCAATGCAGATCACAAGTCCCTTCTCCATCTTGGCCCCACTCCCTCTCCTGCCGTAATTGGCAACTTCGGGCGGTTCATGCAGCTTCTTTCCGATCCCGTGCCCGACCAGCTCCCTTACAACCGAATATCCTCCGCTTTCAGCTTTGCTTTGAACGGCAAACGAGATATCACCTATCCTGTTCCCTGCGATTGCCTCCTTCACACCTTCCTCCAGGGAAGCTTTTGTAAATTCGAGCAGCCGTTTTACCTCATCACTTATCTCGCCTACAGCAAAGGTATATGCACTGTCGCCATACCATCCGTTAAGTATTACCCCGCAATCGACTGATACTATGTCTCCTTCCCTGAGTGCATATTTTGAAGGGATACCATGGACAATTTCATCGTTGACTGATGTGCAGAGGGTATTTGGGAACCCACCGTACCCCTTGAAGCCCGGAACTCCTCCGTTATCACGGATAAAAGCTTCGGCGACACTGTCGAGGTAAAGGGTGGTGACCCCGGGTTTTATAAGTGACGCGAGCTCCGCAAGTGTTCGTGACACCAGCAAATTGCTCTCCCTTAGCAACCCAATCTCTTCATCAGTTTTTAAATATAACATCAAAGAACGCTAAACTTATTATATCGACGTTGTCGCGCCTGATCTTCCCTTAACACGGCCTGACTTCATAAGACCGTCGTAATGACGCATCAACAGGTGACTTTCGATCTGCTGAAGCGTATCGAGTACAGCCCCCACAAGTATGAGCAGGGATGTTCCGCCATAGAACTGCGCAAACTGCGGCGTTACCGTGGCTTTCACTGCAACAGCCGGAAGAATGGCAATAATTGCAAGAAAAATCGAACCAGGTAAAGTGATCCTCGACATAATCGTGTCAAAGAACTCCACGGTTTTTCTTCCGGGCTTTATACCAGGGATGAACCCGCCGTTTTTCTTCATGTCTTCCGCCATCTGCACCGGATTTATTGTGATCGCAGTGTAGAAATAAGTGAATAGTATTATAAGTATCCCCGTTACCAGGTTGTACCAGAATCCGTACATGTTTGAAAATGCTACAACAAAGCCTGAGCTGGACTGGGAATATCCTGCTATAATTATCGGAAGCATCATTATTGCCTGCGCGAAAATTATGGGCATTACTCCGGCTGCATTCACCTTTAGCGGGATATACTGCCGTACGCCGCCGTACTGCTTGTTGCCAACTATCCTTCTTGCATACTGAACCGGAACACGCCTTGTTCCCTGCACAAGAAAAATGGTCGCCAGTATCACGGCGAACAGGATGACTATTTCAACTATAAGGGCTATAGGTCCGCCGGTTCCGTTCAGTCTGGTTCCTGCTTCAAAAATGAAGTTCGACGGGAGCCTTGCAATAATACCGATCATAATTATCAACGAGATACCGTTTCCGATCCCCTTGTCGGTTATCCTTTCACCAAGCCACATTACAAACATAGTGCCCGCGGTCAGGATCACTACTGAGGAGAATTTAAAGAAGAAACTTGACATCACGAATGCGCTGGCAGGAAGCTGGGCTGAAAGGTTAACGAGATAAGTAGGCGCCTGCAGTAGCAGGATACCGACTGTCAGATATCTTGTGTACTGGTTCATTTTTCTTCTTCCGCTCTCCCCTTCCTTCTGTAATTTCTGGAAATACGGGAAAACTATGCCGAGCAGCTGCACCACGATCGATGCAGAGATATAGGGCATTATACCGAGGGCAAAAATTGAGGCCTGTGAAAAAGCACCTCCGGAGAACATATCAAGCAGGCCCATAAGACCCGTTGAGGTCTGGCTTTTAAGGTTCGCAAGCTGCGAAGGATCAATGCCTGGTAATGTAATGTACTTACCAAGCCTGTAAAGCGTTATAATTCCCAGAGTATAGAGTAATCTTGCACGCAGATCCTCTATCTTGAAAATGTTTTTTATGGTCTGAATAAATCTCATGAACTTAGAGTTTTACGACAGTGCCCTGCCGGGCTTCAATTGCTTCTACTGCTGTTTTACTGAATGCGTGAGCGTGTACCTCCAGCTTCCTCTCGAGATTTCCTTTTCCAAGGATCTTGATCTGGGCATTTTTGGAAACCAGTCCGGCATTAATAAGTATTTCAGGGTCAATCTTTTCAAGATTGTTCTTTTCAGCCAGTGTTTGCAGGGTACTTAAATTGAGTCCTTTGTATTCCTTCCGGTTTATGTTTTTAAATCCAAACTTAGGAACACGTCTCTGGAGCGGCATCTGTCCACCTTCGAATCCTATTTTCTTATGATAACCTGATCTGGATTTGGCGCCTTTATGTCCTCTCGTGGATGTTCCTCCCCTTCCGGAACCTTGTCCGCGGCCCAGGCGTTTACCTTTCTTTACTGATCCTTTTGCCGGTTTTAAGTTAGTTAAATCCATTACTTCTTATATAATATCGTTAATACCTTAAATATTTTCAATTTTCACCAGGTGCCGTACTTTTTCGACCATCCCCATTATTGCGGGTGTGGCTTCGTGCTCGACACTATGGTTCAACTTATGGATTCCCAAAGCATCAAGAGTACGCTTCTGTCTTTCGGGTTTCCCGTTTCTGCTCTTTATCTGGGTTATACGAATTTTTGCCATGGTTGTATCCTTTACTAACCGTTAAACACTTTATCCATACCAATGCCCCTGTGCTCGGCAACCGTGAGTGCATCGCGCATTTCAAGCAGCGCGGCGAATGTTGCCTTGACCAGGTTGTGGGGGTTCGATGATCCCTTTGATTTTGCGAGCACGTTTTTCACACCCACACTTTCAAGGACTGCACGCATAGCACCTCCGGCTTTGACCCCGGTACCTTCGGTTGCCGGCTTGATGAATACTTTTGCACCGCCAAACTTGGCTACCTGCTCATGAGGTATGGTACCGTGAATTACAGGCACTTTAATAAGGTTTTTCTTGGCATCTTCTATTCCCTTGGCAATAGCTGTTGTTACCTCACTGGCTTTACCAAGTCCGTGTCCGACTATCCCATCCTCATTTCCGACCACAACAATAGCCGAAAAACTGAATGTACGTCCGCCTTTTGTAACCTTCGTAACTCTCTGGATGCTGACAAGCCTGTCCTTAAGTTCAAGATCGCTGGTTTTTACTTTTCTTATACCGTTTGCCATAGTTATTTAGAATTTTAAACCGCCTTCGCGGGCTGCATCTGCCAATGATTTTACTCTGCCATGATATTTATATCCTGCTCTGTCGAAAGTGACGTTCTCAATGCCTTTTTCCTTACATTTTGCAGCAAGGGCTTTTCCGACAAGTTTAGCCTGTTCAATCTTTTTTATTCCCGTTTTTGCGGCTATCTCTTTTTCCTTTGAGCTTGCCGAAAGGAGGGTAACCCTGTTCAGGTCATCAACAACCTGAGCATATATCTGCTTGTTGCTGCGAAATACTGCAAGACGCGGTTTTTCGGCAGTTCCGTGTATTTTTTTCCGGATCCTCATTCTGATCCTTGTTCTTCTTTCCAACTTGGTTAAGGCCATGATTTCTTAATTTTTCCCGATTATTACATCTTATACGCTTGCAGACTTCCCAGCCTTTCTCCTGAGCTGTTCTCCCACAAATTTGATCCCTTTTCCCTTATAGGGTTCCGGTGGACGGAGTGATCTGATTTTTGCCGCAACATGTCCGACAAGCTGTTTATCGATGCATGTCAGGGTAATCACCGGATTGCTCCTTCTTTCGGTTTTGGTTTCAACTTTAACCTCATCGGGAACCTGTAATATTATATCATGCGAAAAGCCCAGGCTCATTTCGAGCTGCTGTCCTTTTGCCTCAGCACGGTATCCGACGCCGACCAGCTCAAGTTCTTTTTTATAACCTTGCGATACACCTGTTACCATGTTTGCAATCAGGGCTCTGTATAGCCCGTGCAACGACTTATGGTTTTTTGAGTCGGATGGTCTGTTAATTATGATAGTGCTGTCCACCACTTCCACCTTAAGGTCCTTGTTGATATTCTGCTTCAGCTCGCCCAAAGGCCCTTTCACGCTGATCTCATTGGTGTCGCTGATACTCACAGTAACACCTTTGGGCAGGTTTACAGGTAATTTTCCTATTCGTGACATTAAGCTATCCTCCTATTAATAAACATAACATAAAACTTCTCCGCCGATATTTTCCTTTTTTGCCTCCTTATCGGTCATCAGGCCCCTGGAGGTGGAAATAATAGCTACTCCGAGTCCGTTAAGCACTCTTGGCATTTTATCAGCACCTGTATATTGTCTCAGGCCCGGCCGGCTTGCTCTCTCTATCTTTTTTATGGCTGGCTTCTTGCTCTTGGGGTTGTATTTCAGAGCTATCTTCAGGACTCCCTGTGGATTCTCGCCATCAATAACTTTATAGCTCAGGATATACCCCTTCTCAAATAAAATCCTGGCAACCTCTTTCTTAAGATTGGATGCTGGTGCTTCCACAACCTTATGACCGGCCAAAATAGCGTTTCTAATTCTGGTCAGTAAATCTGCAATTGGATCAGTCATCTCTTATTCATTAAAATAGTTAATATTCATATTCCGTTTACCAGCTGGCTTTCTTAATTCCCGGGATCAGGCCGAAAGATGCCATTTCCCTGAAAGTTATCCTGCTGATTCCGAACTGCCTCATATAACCCCTGGAGCGTCCGGTGATTTTGCAACGGTTATGCATCCTGTTGGGGTTGGAGTTACGCGGCAGACGGCTTAAACCCACGTAGTCGCCTTCGGCTTTTAGCTTTGCTCTTTTTGCAGCATATTTTTCAACCATTTTTGCACGTTTTACTTCACGGGCTATCATCGATTCTTTAGCCATATAATCAGTTTTTAGTGTTTTTAAAAGGTAAACCAAAATGCCTGAGAAGGGAGAGTGCCTCTTCGTCAGATTTAGCCGAAGTAACGAATGTAACCTGCAGACCCATGATCTTTGCAATCTTGTCAAGATCAATTTCAGGGAAAATAATCTGCTCGGTAATACCAAGCGTATAGTTTCCGCGGCCGTCAAGTTTCGAGCCTATGCCCTTAAAGTCGCGGATACGCGGCAGTGCTACAGCAATAAGCCTTTCAAGGAATTCATACATCCTCTCCCTGCGCAGGGTTACCATTACGCCGATCGGCATATTCCTTCTGAGCTTAAAGTTTGAAATGTCTTTTGTGGAAAAGGTCTGAACTGCCTTTTGACCTGCTATGTCGGTTAATTCCTTAACACTGAATTCAAGCAGTTTCTTATCGGCAATTGCCTGTCCCACACCCTGATTAAGAACTATCTTCTCCAACCTGGGTACCTGCATTATAGTTTTGTAGCCGAACTCCTTCATCAATGCAGGAACGATCTCATCCTTATACCTGTTTTTTAATACGGGTGTATACATTACTTGATCTCCTCCCCTGATTTTTTAGAATAACGCACTAATTTTTCCTTGTTATTGAGTTTTCTTCCGATACGTGTCGGTTTGCCTGTTGCAGGGTCGACCAGCATGATGTTTGAAATATGAATGGTGGCTTCTTTTTTAAGTATACCTCCCTGCGGCGACTTGGCGTTGGGTTTGGTATGCTTCGACACCATATTGACTCCTTCAACAATAGCTCTGTTCTTGTCCCTGTTAACTTCAAGCACTCGGCCTTTTTGTCCTTTGGATTCGCCGGTTATAACCATAACCGTGTCTCCTTTTTTGATATGTAGCTTCTTCTGCATTGCTGTGTAATTAAATGTTATAACACCTCAGGGGCCAATGACACTATCTTCATATACTTGTCACGAAGTTCCCTGGCCACCGGGCCGAAAATACGGGTTCCGCGGACCTCGTTCAGGTTGTTGATAAGGGCGACTGCATTATCGTCAAACCTGATATAGGAACCGTCGGGACGGCGGATTTCCTTGGTCGTTCTTACAACAACTGCTTTACTCACAGTTCCTTTTTTTGCTTCGCCTGAGGGAAGCGCACTTTTAACGCTCACAACAATTTTGTCGCCGACGGAGGCATATCTCTTTTTGCTGCCTCCAAGGACCCGGATACACAATACTTCCTTGGCACCTGAATTGTCGGCTACTGTCAACCTGCTTTCCTGCTGTATCATGATTACTTGGCTCTTTCGATTATTTCAACTAACCTCCAGGATTTGTTTTTGCTCAGAGGCCTGGTCTCCGATATACGAACTTTATCTCCGATGTTGCATGAATTCTCTTCATCATGTGCCATCAGCTTCTTTGTTTTATTAACAAATTTCCCATAGATCGGATGCTTTACCTTCCTTTTGATGGCAACCACAATCGATTTATCCATTTTGTTACTGACAACAACTCCGGTACGTTCTTTTCTTATATTCCTTTCCATTGCTGGTTAGCTATTTGATTTTTGATTTAATTCCCTGTAGCGAAGTTCGGTCAGCAGACGTGCAATAGTAGTTTTCGCCTGTTTGATCTTCTGAGGATTATCAAGCGGAGTGATTGCATGGTTAAGCCTCATTCGAACGAGCATGGTTTTCTCGGTATCTATACGTTCGAGCAGATCGGGGGTGCTTAATTCCTTTATCTCTGTAGTTTTCATCTGTTTCCTTGTTTTATTCCTGAACGTAATCGCGTCTCACAATGAATTTTGTTGTAATTGGAAGCTTCTGTGCTCCCAGCCTGAGGGCTTCCTTTGCAATATCGAAGGGAACGCCTTCAGCTTCGATAAGTATTCTTCCGGGGGTTACGGGCACAACAAATCCTTCAGGTGCGCCTTTTCCCTTACCCATTCGTACTTCAGCCGGTTTCTTGGTTATCGGCTTGTCCGGGAAAACCCTTATCCAGAGCTGTCCCTCACGTTTCATATGGCGTGTAACAGCCTGACGGGCTGCCTCGATCTGCCTTCCGGTTATCCAGCACTGTTCGAGCGCCTTGATACCAAATGACCCGAAAGCCAGCTGGTTGCCCCTCATGGCATTACCTTTCATTTTTCCTTTCTGGGCTCTCCTGAATTTGGTCCTCTTCGGTTGTAGCATGGCATATATGTTATATTGTTATTTACTTTTACCGGGTTTACTTTTTCGTCTTGCGCTTGAGGCTCTTGCTCTTTGCATTCCGTGCTCCAATGTTCGGGCTGAGATCTCTTTTGCCGTAAACCTCTCCGTTGCAGACCCAGACCTTTATTCCAATAAGTCCGACCTTTGTATGGGCCTCACCAAGTGCATAATCTATATCGGCACGCAATGTGTGCAGAGGAATACGCCCTTCCTTGTAAGTCTCGCTCCGTGCCATTTCGGCACCGCCCAGTCGTCCGGAGATCAGGACTTTAATTCCTTCTGCGCCCATCCTCATTGTCGAGGCTATCGACATCTTGATCGCGCGGCGGTATGAAATCTTGCCTTCGAGCTGACGTGCAATGTTGTTTGCAACAATATTGGCATCAAGTTCGGGACGTTTGACTTCAAAAATATTGATCTGAACCTCTTTCTTGGTTATCTTCTTTAATTCCTCTTTCAGCTTATCAACTTCCTGTCCGCCTTTTCCGATTATAATACCCGGGCGGGCCGTATTGACAGTCACTGTTATAAGTTTCAGGGTTCTCTCGATAATGATCTTTGAGAGACTTGCCTTTGCGAGCCTGGCATTCAGGTATTCCCTGATCCTGGTATCCTCAACCAGCTTGCCGGAAAAGTCTTTTCCTCCGTACCAGTTCGAATCCCAACCTTTGATTATACCTAATCTATTGCCTATCGGATTTACTTTTTGTCCCATCTGTCTTATTTTGAGGTATTTTCAACTTCTTTGTTCATACTGTCGAGCACCAGGGTAACATGGTTTGATCGTTTTCTTATCCTGTATGCTCTTCCCTGGGGAGCAGTCTGGAGTCTTTTCATCGCACGGCCGCCGTCAACACTTATCTGCTTTACAAAAAGGTTGCTCTCTTCAACCCTGGAGCCTTCATTTTTCGACTGCCAGTTGGCAATTGCCGAGAGAAGAAGTTTTTCCAGCCTGCGTGAAGCTTCCTGGGGACTGAACTTCAGGACATCAAGTGCCTTTTTGACTTCCATTCCGCTGATCAGAGCGGTTACGAGCCTCATTTTACGCGGTGAGGTAGGACAGTTCCGGAGGATCGCCTGGTATCTGTTTTTGGCAGCCTCTTTTCTCTGTTCTGCAGTATTTCTTTTTCTTGCACCCATTTCTTAAAGTTTTTCAGGTTTACATTACTAATTACTTGTTACCGGCATGTCCTCTGAAGGTACGTGTAGGAGCAAATTCACCAAGCTTGTGCCCTACCATGTTTTCCGTAATGTAAACAGGGATAAATTTATTCCCGTTATGAACTGCTATAGTATGTCCGACAAAGTCAGGTGAGATAACAGATCTCCTTGACCATGTCTTGAGCACTGATTTCTTTTGTCCCTCATTCATCTGCAGGATTCTCTTCTCAAGCTTGAATTCAATGAAGGGGCCTTTTTTAATAGATCTACTCATAATATATCAGTTATTTTTTCCTTCTTTCAATAATTTGTTTTGCAGAGTATTTCTTCTTGTCACGGGTTTTAAATCCCTTTGCCGGAATACCTTTCCGCGACCTCGGGTGTCCGCCTGATGCTCTTCCTTCACCGCCGCCCATAGGGTGGTCGACCGGGTTCATCACAACGCCTCTGACTCTCGGACGGCGACCCTGCCAGCGTGACCGGCCGGCTTTTCCTGATTTCTCAAGGTTATGGTCGGTATTTGAAACTGTGCCGATGGTAGCCCTGCATGTTGTAAGAACCAGCCTTGTTTCGCCCGAAGGCAGCTTTATTGTTGCATATTTTCCTTCACGTGCCGAAAGCTGGGCGAAAGTACCGGCGCTTCTGGCTAATGCCCCGCCTTTACCGGGCTTGAGTTCGATATTATGGACAATGGTACCGAGTGGAATATCATTCAGGAACATTGTATTTCCGATTTCCGGAGGTGCCTCCTTGCCTGAAACGATCTTCTGACCAACCATTAGGCCTGTGGGTGCAACTATATACCTTTTTTCTCCATCTTCATAAACAACAAGTGCAATTCTTGATGATCTGTTCGGATCATACTCGATTGATCTGACTGTTGCGTGCATGCCATCTTTCTCCCTCAGGAAATCGATAACCCTGTACATCTGTTTGTGACCGCCGCCGATGTACCTCATAGTCCTTTTGCCGTTAACGTTCCTGCCTCCCGATTTTCTGAGCGGTCTCAGGAGGGATTTCTCCGGCACAGCGCTGGTGATGTTGTCAAAAGCACTGATGATCTTGTGTCGCTGACCTGGTGTTACAGGTTTTAACTTTCTGACTGCCATACTGGTTATTAAATGTTGCTATAGAAATCTATTTTGCTGCCTTCGGTAAGCGTAACAACAGCTTTCTTAATGGCTGCGGTTTTCCCTACAAGCATGCCTGATTTTGTATTCCTCGATTTTATCTTACCACCGTAACGCATGGTGTTGATAGAATCGACCGACACGCCGTACATGTCTTCAACAGCTTTCCTGATCTGCAATTTATTTGCGTTTTTAGCAACAAGAAATCCATAGCGATTCAATTTATCGCCCTGGGCTGTCATCTTTTCCGTTACAATCGGTTTAAGCAAAATATTCATTACTCAAAATTTACTGGTTTTCAAATGTTGCCTGTAAAACGTCAACAGCGCTCTCAACAAGTACCAGAGTTGAAGCTTTCATAATCTCGTATGTGCTTAATTCTCCAGCAGTTACAACTTCAAGCCCTTGTACATTTCGGGATGACAAATATATGTTTTTATTTTGTTCCGGTAAAACAAAAAGGGATTTTTTATTACCGATATTCAGGATATTTCCCATTTTCATCATTTCCTTTGTTTTTGGGGCTTCGAAGGAGAAGTCTTCAAGAACAATAATTTTGTTTGATGAAGCTTTGTAGGAAAGCGCTGATTTCCGGGCAAGCTGTTTAACCTTTTTATTGAGCTTGAATCCGTAGAACCTCGGCTGAGGTCCGAAGACGCGGCCTCCACCGCGAAAAAGCGGATTTTTAATGCTGCCGGCCCTTGCAGTACCTGTGCCTTTTTGCCTTTTAATCTTCCTTGTACTGCCTGTCACCTCGCCTCTCTGTTTACTCTTGTGTGTGCCCTGCCTCTGATTGGCAAGGAACTGCTTTGTATCCAGATAAATGGCGTGGTCGTTAGGTTCAATACCGAAAATAGAATCGTTGAGATTGACTTTTCTTCCGGTTTCTTTACCTTCTATATTAAGTATCGTTACTTCCATTATTTTGTAATTATTACGTAACCACCTTTCGGACCCGGAACTGATCCTTTCACTAAGATCAAATTACTCTCGGCCATGAGTTTAATAACTCTCATGCTTATCGACATCACCTGGTCGCCGCCGGTACGTCCGGCCATTCTCATACCCGGCAATACCCTGGAAGGGAATGATGATGCACCAAGTGAACCCGGAGCTCTGCCCCTGTTATGCTGTCCGTGGGTCTGTCCGCCAACACCGCTGAAACCGTGGCGCTTTACGACACCCTGGAATCCTTTTCCTTTCGACCAGCCTCTCACGTCAACCCAGTTATCGGGCCTGAAAAGCTCGGCGGTGAGGACTTCCCCCTCCTTTACCTGGTCTTCTTCAAAGCCGTCAAATTCAATAAGTTTCCGTTTGGGTGTGGTATTGACTTTTTTGAAATGGCCCAGTTCGGCCTTTGTGGTATGTTTTTCCTTCTTTTCATCAAAGCCCAGCTGTACTGCAAAATAGCCGTCTTTCTCTTTTGTCTTGATCTGTGTAACAACACACGGACCAGCTTGCAGAACAGTACAAGGAATATTCTTTCCGTCTTCGTCGAAAACGGAGGTCATTCCTACCTTTTTACCTATTAATCCCTGCATTTTTATATTGCTTTACTGGTTATACTTTTATTTCAACCTCTACGCCGCTTGGAAGCTCAAGCTTCATCAAAGCATCAATTGTCTTTGGCGTCGAGCTGTAGATGTCGAGCAGACGTTTAAACGATGAAAGCTGGAATTGCTCTCTGGCTTTCTTGTTTACAAACGGGGAACGAAGAACAGTATAAATCTTTTTATGGGTTGGAAGGGGAATAGGCCCGCTTACAACTGCACCTGTCGATTTTACTGTTTTTACAATCTTTTCAGCGGACTTATCCACCAGATTATGATCGTAAGATTTCAGTTTGATACGAATTTTCTGACTCATCTTTTTAAAGAATTTTTCCTTTAGTAACTTCAACAATTCTTTTTGCTATTTCTGCAGGCACCTCTTCGTAATGCGAAAACTCCATCGTTGAAGTCGCCCTTCCGGAGGTAATGGTTCTGAGTACTGTAACATAACCGAATTTTTCGGCCAGAGGTACTTTCGCCCTGACAACCCTTGAACCTGCTTTCGATTCCATACCTTCCACCTTGCCTCTTCTCCTGTTGAAATCGCCAATCACGTCCCCTACATATTCTTCGGGAGTAACCACTTCAGTTGACATGATCGGTTCAAGAATGACCGGGCTGCACTGCCCTGCATGTTTTCGGAAGGCTTGTTTTGCGGCAATTTCAAAAGCGAGGGCATCGGAATCAACCGGGTGGTATGAACCGTCTTTCAGCACAACTTTAAGGCTTTCGAGAGGGAAACCTGCAAGCGGTCCGTTTAACATAGCTTCACGGAATCCCTTTTCAATCGATGGAATGTATTCTTTCGGAACATTGCCACCCTTTATCTCATTGACGAACTCCAGACCACGGATGTCATCATCAGCCGGCATAAGGGCAACAGATATATCTGCGAATTTCCCCCTGCCGCCGGTCTGCTTCTTGAATACTTCCCGGAACTCCGCGACAGTGGTAAGAGCTTCCTTATAGGCAACCTGTGGAACACCCTGGTTACACTCAACCCTGAATTCCCTCTTCAGCCTGTCAATAAGAATCTCAAGGTGCAATTCCCCCATGCCATTAATAATAGTCTGCCCGCTGTCGGGATCAGTTCTTACCTGGAAGGTAGGATCCTCTTCCGCCAGTTTAGCGAGGGCAAGTGACAGTTTTTCGACATCGGCCTGTGTTTTAGGTTCGATGGCAATACCTATAACGGGTTCGGGAAAATCCATCGATTCGAGCAGTATCGGCTTATTGATTGCGCAAAGCGTGTCTCCCGTCTTCATTTCTTTAAATCCGACTCCTGCACAGATGTCACCGGCCGAAACGCTTTCCTTCGGATTCTGTTTATTTGCATGCATCTGAAACAGCCGGTTAATGCGTTCCCTTTTTCCTGAACGGGTGTTCAATACTGTATCACCGGCATGAAGCACACCTGAATAAATGCGGAGGAAGACCAGCCTGCCGACAAATGGATCGGTTGCGATCTTGAATGCAAGGGCGGCCAGTGGTTCCTCGTCATCGGGCCCGCGCTTAATCTCATTGTCATTTCTTGGATCAATGCCTGTAACCGGTTCTATATCAACCGGGGAGGGCAGAAATGCCACAACTGTATCGAGTAGTGTCTGAATACCTTTGTTTTTGAATGCCGAACCACAGATAACGGGAACCGCAAGTCCCAATATCGTGGCTTTCCTCAAGGCAGTTGCAATCTCTTCGGAGGTTATCGAATCGTGATCGTCAAGAAACCTTGAAAGAAGCGTATCATCCACATCAGCAACCGACTCGATAAGGTTCGCCCTCCATTCATTTGCTTCCTCGACCATATCCTGAGGGATCTCCTCAACTTCAAATTTTGTTCCGGTGGTATCATTGTCGTACCACACAACCGCCTTCATCGTGATCAGATCGACAAGTCCCCTGAAATTTTCCTCTGAACCAATAGGCAGATGAATGGGGACCGGATTTGCTCCGAGTTTTTGTGTTATCTGGTCAACAACACTAAAAAAATCGGCTCCTGCCCTGTCCATTTTATTTACAAAAGCCACCCTCGGGACATCATATTTATTTGCCTGTCTCCATACAGTTTCCGACTGGGGTTCCACTCCTCCCACTGCATCAAATACCGCGACTGCTCCGTCAAGTACTCTCAACGACCGTTCGACCTCAACAGTGAAATCGACATGGCCGGGTGTATCAATTATATTGATCTTGAATTCCTGGTTTTTGTATTTCCAGAAGGCAGTTGTAGCGGCGGAGGTAATTGTAATTCCTCTTTCCTGCTCCTGAACCATCCAGTCCATCTGGGCATTTCCCTCATGTACCTCTCCCATGCGATGAGTACGACCGGTATAGAACAGAATACGTTCTGTCGTTGTGGTCTTACCGGCATCGATGTGGGCCATGATTCCGATGTTTCTGGTATATTTCAGGTTACTGTCCATATATTCCTATTTCCTTTTCGGAAAATCAGTTAAAACCGGAAATGAGCAAAAGCCTTGTTGGCTTCAGCCATCCTGTGAGTATCCTCTTTTTTCTTGTAGGCGCCGCCCTCAAGTTTATATGCAGCCATAAGTTCGGCAGCCAGGCGTTCAGCCATTGAATGTCCTGTTCTCTTCCTTGCGAAGGAGATCATATTCTTCATGCTGATGCTGACTTTCCTGTCGGAACGTATTTCCATAGGTACCTGGAAAGTTGCACCTCCAACCCTGCGGGCTTTAACCTCAACCTGCGGAGTAACATTCTCAAGAGCCTGCCTGAATATTTCGAGTGGCGTTTTTCCTTCGTTCTTGAATTTATCGCCAATAATATCGAGAGAGTCGTAAAATATTTTAAAAGCAAGATTCTTTTTTCCACTAAACATAAGATTGTTCACAAACCTTGTTACATACGGATCGTGATATTTCGGATCCGGTAACATAATCCTCTTTTTTGGTTTTGATTTTCTCATTATCTTATTTCTTTAAGTGTTACTTCTTTGGTCGTTTGGCACCATATTTTGACCTTCTCTGTGTACGGCCGTCAACCCCTGATGTATCAAGGGCACCGCGAACAAGGTGGTAACGCACACCGGGAAGATCCTTTACCCTGCCACCCCTGATCAGTACGATGGAGTGTTCCTGGAGATTATGACCTTCCCCCGGAATATAGGCGTTCACTTCCTTCTGGTTTGTAAGCTTTACCCTGGCTACTTTCCTCATAGCTGAATTGGGTTTTTTAGGTGTGGTCGTATATACACGAACACATACACCTCTTCTCTGAGGACATGAATCCAGAGCAGGAGCTTTACTTTTATCTATCAGTTTTTTCCTGCCTTTTCTGACTAATTGCTGTATTGTCGGCATAAATCCTGTAATTTTAGCATTAAATTCTACTCGAAAATTTGGCTTGCAAAGGTATTGTTTTTATTTTGTAATTTACAAACAAGTGCACCAATTTTTTTAAAAACATAAACTATACATCTATCGTGACTGATTATCAGAGATAATCATCCCTTTAAATGCTTTCCGAACAAGATATCTTACGTAAAAATGTAAGTTGTTGACAGGTTCCTTCCCGATCTTTCCCTGCGAATAATCCTTTTGTAAACTTACTGTGACAGAAAAACCGGTACTCCTGTATTTCAAAAAACTGGTGCAAAGAAAATAAAAAATTTGTAATTATGATCTCTTTCTTAAACAGTTTTTAAAAAATTGTTATTTTTGCCGGTCCCGTAATTGATCTATTTTAAATAAGTATAACATATAATAACCCGATAAATATGAAAACTTACCAGACTGACCAGATAAAGAACATATCTCTGCTGGGAAACTCCGGATCAGGAAAAACAACTCTTGCTGAGGCTATGCTCTTCAATGGCGGTGTTGTAGAAAGAAGAGGAACAATTGACGGGAAAAACACAGTCTCCGACTATCGTCCCATTGAACATGAGAACGGAAACTCAATCTACTCCACGGTACTGTACACTGAATTCCAGAATAAAAAGATTAATATAATTGACACACCCGGACTTGATGATTTCTGCGGAGGGGTAATTTCGTCGCTTTATGCAACCGACTGTGCTGTGATGACAATAAATGTCCAGAATGGTGTTGAAGTAGGGACGGAGATCCATTTCCGTCATGCCGAGAAAGTTCATAAGCCTCTTATACTGGTAGTAAACGGGCTTGACCACGAAAAATCGAATTTTGAGAAAACTCTTGAAATGCTGAAAGACCGGTTCGGGGGCAATGTTATACTTATTCAGTATCCGGTGAACGAAGGTGTCGGATTCAATGCCATCATCGATGTTCTTAAGATGAAAATGTTCCAATACTCAAAGGACGGCGGCGCCGGTAAAATTCTCGATATTCCCGCCGACCAGAAAACAAAAGCCGAAGAACTGCATGCTGCACTTGTGGAAAAGGCAGCCGAAGCCGATGAGTCGCTGATGGAACTTTTTTTCACAAAT
>Ga0105101_10000095_pt1 | contig 32928 bp, 27 predicted proteins | sample PPLLak21cMay2015_2_FD_87037 | JGI IMG/M metagenome (GOLD analysis project Ga0105101, IMG submission 87037) | Freshwater sediment microbial communities from Prairie Pothole Lake near Jamestown, North Dakota, USA - PPLs Lake P8 Core (1) Depth... | ecosystem: Environmental > Aquatic > Freshwater >... | reverse complement strand
TCCGGGTTTTTGCCTGTATGAATCCTGCAAAACCGTCATCTGCAAAATCAAATGAGTAACCCAGGCTTTTAAGCATGGTCCCGATCACCATCTGATTCATCTTGTTATCCTCAACCACAAGTATACGCAGGTCTTTCCTGTATCTTTCCTTTTCATCGGGTGCGGGTATGTTGTCGACCTGCGGGAAGCTGGTCTTCAATATCTCGTAGAGTTCCTTCAGTTCATAAGGTTTTACCAGATAATGGTCAATCCTGAATTCAATGCACTTAAGGAGGTTTCCCTTAACATCATTTGAGCTGATCATTACCATAATGAAGAATCCTGACAGCTTATTGTCATAAATCTCCTTTGCGGCAGAAAAACCATCAAATTCCTTATCATCGAGAATAACTATGAGATGGTATTTGTTCTGAGGGAGATTCTGATTTGTCTTTATCTGGTTAATAGTCGATTTCTGGAAAGTGGTAACAGTCATGGAGAGGCCCAGTTTATGAAGGGTACCCAGGATTTCCTCATCTCGCGTCTGACTGCCCGTGATAACCAGGGTCCTGATATTTCTAAAATTTATGATATTATCGAACTTAAGATTCTTTTCCCTGTTTTCATTCGAATGCAAGGTAATTGTAAACACTATCCTGGTACCCTTTTCACCGTTCAGTCCTGATGGGCTTTCAACAAAAAACTCTCCGCCCATCAGCTCAACGATCTGCCTGGAAAGGATCCTTCCGAATCCGGATTCATCATCATCCATGTGGACTTTGGATTCTATGTTTATGTACTCGCCAAACATTTTTTTCAGGGTAGCCTTATCATAGGCCTTACCTGTATCCGCCACTTCAAATATCAGTTTTATCATGCTGCCGGTATTTTCTTTCAGGCTGCATTTAAGGTTAATCTTCCCCTTCCCGGTGCTGTCGATCGAATGGTTCAAAAAGTTTGTGATCACCTGTCTGAGCCTGAAGGGATCACCGATAACATTATCGGGCACATTGTCATCAATGTTGCAGGCAAGGGCGATCATCGACTCATCAATAATTGTCCGTGCCAGGTCATAACAATAGACGATCTCTTCCCTGAGGCTGAACGGTATCTCGTCTATTATCAGCCTCCCGGTCTCGATTTTCGAAAAATCAAGAATATCGTTGATGATATTAAGGAGCACCTCGGCAGATCGGCGCAACAGGCTTACTATTTCAGTCGATCCGGCAGGCAGGTTTTGCCTTTCAAGGATATCGGTCATGCCGATGATACCATTTAGTGGAGTACGGATCTCATAGCTCATTCTTGCAAGGAATTCCGACTTTGCCGAACTGGCACTGGCTTCCTGTTTACGGGCCGATTCAAGGTTGGTTACGTCGATGAGCATATCCATGCCTGCATCCACACCCCGGAACTTTACAGGAATGTTGTTCCTCAACAAAATCATATCACCTGCATCTTTCCTGAGAATGACAAACTGATCGGGGCTGAAGGTTCCTCCCAGGTTTCTTGAAAAATAGTTGTTTTCATCAGTAACGTCTGGTTCGGGGAATATCTTTCCCGACATTTCTTCCTTGTCAGAGTAGGAATAAAACTCTGCGGCTTTCCTGTTGGCCTTTATGATCTCCCTGTTTTTGTTGAAAATGATCACCCCGACAGGCATTTCTTCGATCATTCTGAAAAGTGTCTTCTCTGAAGCGCTCAGGCGTTCGATTTCCGATTCCCTATCCTTAAGGTAATTCCAGAAAAACCATATCACCAGGGAAAAGACCAGAAGTGTTCCCAAACCCATAATAAGGGAATTCCTGACAATATTTTTCTGAAAATCATCGGTTGGGGAAGAGAATACGAGTCCGAAATTTTTCTGAAGAAGCTGGGTTGAATAATATGACGAAATTATCTCCTTCGATTTCCCGTTCATTTCGGCTTGATGTACAATATTCTCGACGGCGCCCTCCGACATTCTTTCCGTAATTTTCGGTATTTGAGAGTACCTTATATTTCCCTCAGCATTTGTATAAATAACTTCACCGATATCATTCAGGATCCACTGCCACTGGTAATCCTTGAAATTAAATGCAGTGAAGATCTCTTTGAAGAACTTCTGATAATCAACGGTCACAACAATATTACCCACCGCACGGCTGTTGCGGTAAACGGGCAGGTAATACTCATGGAACCGGCCTTCCTGCAAAAGTACCTCCCTGGTAATTATCTCCCCCTGCACATGCAGTATAAAGATCTGTTCCAGCCAGCTTGTCTCTGTTTCATCTTTCTTCAGGGTAAACTCATTCTTGTTGTTGTCGTACACCTTGATGCCGGTAACCAGGTCTTCATACTTTGAAAAGAACAGTTTCATCCTGTCAACAGTTTTAGCCCTTTCCAGGGGGTCGGTAAAGAACTGTTCTATATCCTCTGAAAAGATTATCTGGTTGAGGTCGCTTACAAAACCGTTATTTGTATGGTCGACCGAAAGGCCAACAATCTGGACCTGTCGGTCGAGGAGCTTGACTATATAATCAATCTGCTTATTGTACAAGCTTTTATAGTAAAAAAAACTGGCAATTATTATCATCAGGTAAGCGGCAATGACAATAATCTGTATCTTCCTCATTTTCTTAAAATTGTTGGACAGACTTAGTGATATCAGATAAGTCTTCCCACATGATTTTCATCTGTATTTGGAATTATCATCATATAAAAGACTCAGGTAACTTCTGTACCGGGAAAAGGCTATTTCACCCTCCTCAACAGCATTTCTGACAGCACATTCAGGTTCGTCAAGATGGAGGCAGTTGTAAAACCTGCACCTTTTTGAAATTCTGAAGATCTCAGGGAAGAAATGATATATTTCATTCCTTTTCATGTCAACAACTCCAAATCCCCTCAATCCGGGTGTATCAATCGCAAATCCGCCAAAAGGTAACCTGTGCATCTCGGGGAAGGTAGTGATATGCTTCCCCTGCTTGTGATAGTCCGAAATCTCCTCCGTTTTTAGATTGAGCGATGGATTGAGGATGTTAAGCAGTGTTGTTTTACCAACTCCGGAGTTTCCGGCGATGAGACTTATCCTGTCCTTCATAATTTCCTTCAGCGCTTCAAGACCGGTACCTTCAGTAAGTGAAAGCCGCAGGCAATCATAGCCGACCGCCGAGTAAACCGAGATAAGACTTTCCATTTTCTCAAGCTCTTTCTCCCCATAGATGTCGGTTTTGTTAAAAATGATCCGGGAAGGCACCCTGTAAGCTTCAGCGGTGGCAAGTACCCTGTCAATGAATTCGGCAGGGGTCTGAGGCATGATAACCGTCACCATCAGGAGAAGCTGGTCGAGGTTTGCGGCAATTATCTGCGACTGCTTCGAAAGGTTTGAGGCCTTCCTGAGTATATAGTTTTTCCTGCCGAGAACTTCCCTTATCATACCTGTAACACCGTCCCTGTCGACATCGATAAGCACATTATCGCCCACTGCCACGGGATTTGTTGTCCTCAGCTCCTTTACCCTCAGCTTTCCCCTGATAAGGCATTCAATGACGCGGTCAGTGATCGTCAGGACCTTGTACCGGCTGCCGACAGATTTGATTACAATGCCTGATTCCAAATTATCAAATTAAGGCTTAAAATTAAAGAAATAATTGGGGCTGTTGAATAAATCAAAATCCTTTAACCGCAGAGGGCGCAAAGGAAAGACGCAAAGTTCGCAAAGAGCTGAATTTATGTGTCTTAGCTTTATGTTCTTTGCGAAATCTTTGCGTTCTCTGCGGTTAAAAAGGACTTTTTCAACAATCCCTGCATTACAACAATAAAAACGGCCGGAGGGGCTAAATATTTCAGCTGGCAGGGAAATACGTATTAAAATACGTTTTAAAATACGTATTATAATACATATTTTATTTTGTTGATAATGGCTATTTAAGGGCTGCTTCGCATGCCAGTCAGTTAACCTCCTTTTTATTTCCCCCGTTAGGGAAGGGGTGTTTTTATGTCTTAGCTATCCGAAGCCATCAACAGGAACGGCTTCATTTCGAAGCTGTGGTAAATAGGCCTTAACCGTTCGATATTGTAGTATTCCGACACCTTGACAACTTTCTTTGACGATGTAACGACATCGATCGGGACGTTGTCATATCTCCCGTTCTTGAGTACAACGATCCTGCCATGAACCCCCTTCAGGATAAGATCAAGGGCAAGGTTACCGTATGCCATCGGAACAATTGAATCGAGAGCGTCGGGATCGCCGCCGCGAACCATATAACCAAGCTTCTGATTGATCACGTTTATCGTCTTGCCGTTGTTGTACTTTGCTGAAAGCTCTTTAAGCTGTTCAGAAACAATGTCGCCTATGCCTCCAAGTTTTGCATGTCCGTACGCATCCTTCTCCGCTCCGGCAAAGATCATGTTTCCGCCTTTGAACATTGCGCCTTCTGAAACCAGGACAACAGAATACTTGCTCGGATTACTGTTCCTGTCCTCAACCAGAAGTCTTGTAAGCTGCTCAATATCGAATTCATATTCGGGGATGACGCACCTGTTTGCTGCACCGGCCATCGTAGGCACCATAGCGGTAAAGCCTGCGTAGCGGCCAAAAACCTCAAGCACCAGCAATCTTTCATGCGATCCTGCCGAGGTCCTCAGGCTGTTGGTCATCTGGATAGTTCTGGTGACGCATGTGCTGAAACCGATGCAATAATCCGTTCCGGGGACATCGTTATCCATCGTTTTGGGAATTGCCACAACCTTTACCCCTTTTTTGTAAAGATGAACCCCATAGCTCAGTGTATCATCGCCACCGATCGGGATAAGGTAATCGACATTGAGCCACTCGAGGTTCTTTATGACTTCAGGCGTCAGATCATTCATCTCTTCACAATATGTGTCCTTGAGATGGTCAGGCACGCTTGCCTTTGACATATGGCTCGGTCTTGTACGCGATGTGTGAAGGAATGTACCTCCGGTACGGCCTGCCTTGTTGACTATATCGTCGGTAAGGATCTGGTAGCAATTGCTGTTGTCGGCCTTGTTATCCCTTACGAGTTCCGTTATTCCTGCCCATCCCCTCCGGAGTCCGATAACCTGGTAACCTTCCCTGTTTGCACGGATTGTAACCGCCCTTATTGCCGGATTAAGACCCGGAACATCTCCACCCCCTGTAAGTATTGCTATAATTCCTTTTTTTGTCTTCTGGTTTGCCATGATCTTCTGCTTTTTATTTGATACCATTGTTTAAAATTTTAAGACCACTAATGTAAACCATTTTAGTGTTTCCAAAAACAATTTTCATTATATATTGTATAAGTATTATCTTTCATTGTTCAGCACAATTATGGAAAACCCTGACAAAATCCACAGTGGTTCTGTCCTTATAACGGGCGGGAGCGGTATGGTTGGACGTTATCTTACATCCCTTCTGCTTGAAAGAGGGTATAAAGTGTCGCATCTTTCAAGGGATGAGAACCAGTTCGGCAGGGTACGGGTTTTCAGATGGGAACCCGAAAAGGGGATCCTTGATCCCGAATTTCTCAGGGGGGTCGATTATCTTGTTCATCTTGCCGGATCGAATCCGGGTGAAAAGCGCTGGACAAAAAAAAGAAGAAGGGAAATCCTTGACAGCAGGGTAAATTCGGCAAAACTTATCTTTCAAACCTTGCAGGGAAACGGGATAAAGCTGAAAGCTTTCATTTCCGCATCCGCAACAGGTATTTACGGAGCTGTGACATCCGACAGGATATTCAAAGAAAAGGATCCTCATTCCACCGGATTCCTGGCTTCGGTATGCCGGCAGTGGGAAGAGGCAGCCGACCTTTTCAGCACTTCAGGAGTGCGTACGGTTAAACTGAGGGCAGCCCTGGTACTCCAGAAAACCGACAGCGGACTTTCAAAGTTCATCGTCCCGGCAAAGTACGGACTGGTTCTCAGGATCGGCAGCGGGAATCAGTACATGCCCTGGATTCATATTTCGGATCTGTGCAATATATATGTCAGGGCGATCGAGGACGAAAGTTTTTCAGGAGTATATAATGCGGTTGCGCCCCAGCACGTCACTCATAATGAATTCATGAGAACCCTCGCCAAAGTAATGCGCCGTCCGGTCATTCTTCCACCCGTACCGGGATTTATTGTAAAGGGAATAATGGGCGAGATGGCCGATGTGGTACTTAAGGGAAGCAGGATTTCGTCCGACAGAATTAAAAAGGCAGGCTACCGTTTCACTTTCGATACCCTGCACTATGCGCTCAATGATATCATAAACAACCCTGCCGGCTGACCAGGATTTACTTTCCTCCGATCTGCATCTCTGCTATTCTGATCGTAGGCGCCGCAAAAGTCCTGTTCATATCAATATCGTCACCCATCATATCGATTGCATTGAGTATATCGAGAGCTCTTCCTGCAATGGTAACGCCTTTAACCGGGTGGGCTATCTCTCCGTTCACAATCCATAACCCGCTTGCACCTCCGCTGAAATTACCGCTCACGGGATCGATGCCATAGCCTGTCACCTCTCTGAGCAGAAGACCCTTTTTGGTCGTCCTGATTATTTCTTCAAGGGTATTATTTCCCGGACTAAGGTAAACGTTGTGGGTCCCGATACCGGGCAGGCTGCTGAAACCTCCCCTTGAAGCATTTCCCGTACTCTTTACCCCGGCCCTTTTGGCAGCCTGGGTATTATAGATAAAGTTGCGGAGAGTGCCGTTTTCAACAAGCACCAGTTTCTGTGTCGGTACTCCCTCACCGTCGAAAGGGGAGCTTCCCATGCTCTTATCCCTGGTTCCGTCGTCGGTGATTGTGAGCAGCTTTGAAGCAAACTGCCTGTTGAGATAATCTTTCAGAAAGCTTGCGCCCTGCAGGACCCGTTCCCCGTTGATCGCAGTAATGATTCCTCCTATCAGCGAACGCGCCTCATCGGGATCGAAGATCACGGCAGCCTTCTGGGTGCCGATCATTACCGGGTCGATCAGTTCCAGGGCTCTGTGAGTAGCTTTGGAAGCGATCTCATCAAGGGGAAGAAGATCTGAAAAGTATACCCTCGAACAGTACTCTCCGCCTGTATTCTTCTGATCGCCCTTTTCGGCCACGACCGACACGCCAAGCGAACAGCCCGATACTTTGTAGTTTTTAAGAATCCCGTTCGAATTTGCTATAAAGATCTCAGATTCGCCTTCTCCGTATCCGGCTCCGGAGCTCTTGGTAATTCCTGCAGTTTTCATGGCAATTTTTTCAAGTTCGAGCGCCATGTTTAATTTTCTATCCATCGATTCGGAAGCGATACCGGGATCGAACAGCCTGTCAACGGCCGTTACTCCAGCGTCACCGGGAAGTACGTTATTCTCATCGGGAGTGGATAGTTTTGCAAAAGCAACTGCTCTTGAAATCGTATCTTCAAGCGAACGGTCGCTGAAATCGTTGCAATGGCTGAATCCCATCCTGCCGTCTACAAAGACCCTGAACCCTACTCCCCGGGAAGAGGCCTCCTCAATTGTTTCGATTTCCGAATTCAAAACCTGCACCGACAGGTTCCTGCTTGTTTCGAGAAACACTTCCGCCGCATCAGCTCCCCCGCTGAGGCATATTTTTACAAGTTTTTCCGTTAATTCTGTATAGTTCATGTTCGTACATTTTTAAAATTTAACTATGCCCTGCTTCCTCCGACATTAATACCGCGTATCCTCACTGTAGGCTGGCCGGCAGAGACTTCAGCCGCCTGGCCTTTACCGCAGATTCCGGGACCAAAATCAAGGTCGTTCCCGACAGCATCAATATTTGAAATGACATCAAGACATGAACCTATAAGGGTGGCTCCCTTCACGGGATAGGTTTTCCTCCCGTTTTCGATCATATACGCCTCACGGCATGTGAAATTGAAGACTCCGGTAACCGGGTTCACGCTGCCCCCGCTCAGGCTCTGGACATATATCCCGCTTTTTGTCGATGAAAGTATATCTCCGGGATCGTCCTTACCCGTTTCAATGAAAGTATTTGTCATCCTCGGGATAGGGATATACCTGAATGATTCGCGCCGTCCGTTTCCGGTGCGGGCCATCGAAAGCTGCCTTGCGCTCAGCACATCGGTCATGAAGCCTTTGAGAAAGCCTTTCTCGATCAATACATTCCGTTTTACTTCGGTTCCCTCATCGTCAAAGTTTATAGTTCCCCTGAAATTCGGTAAGGTACCGTCATCTATCATCGTAAAACGGTCATTTGCGACTTTCTGTCCCATTTTCCCTGTAAAGGCGCCTATTCCCTTTGCTATGTTATCGGCTTCAAGGGGATAGCCTACTGCTTCATGGACCAGTACTCCGCCCCAGCCGTTCTGCATTACCACATCCATGATACCGGCAGGGGCATCCTGCGCGTCCAGCATGGCGATTGCCTCCCTGGCGGCATTCCGGGCGATGGATTCAGGGGTTACCTTTTCAAACATTTCGAAGCCGGCATGCTGGCTCAGTCTCTCACGTGCCATATGCCTGGCCTTTCCGTCATCGCTCATCACCTGAACAATAAAGAACATGAGAGGAAGCTCATCCCTGAGATAAACCCCCTCACTGTTGACTATTACCCTTCCCCTTACCTCATCATAGTAATCGACCATTGCCATTTTTATCCTCTTATCGTATTCCTTTGCAGTCTGGTCGGCCCGTTTAATCACTTCAATCCTTTTTTCATCAGCAATTTCTCCGAGTGGCTGGCTGACAGTTACGAAGGATGGCCGGCTGGAGACCGAAATTGCAGCGGGGGTGGATTTATTCCCGTTCCTCGCGACATAAGAGGCAACCTCTGCAGCCCTTAGCAGCTTATCTTCGGTTATCTCGTCAGTATAGGCATACCCGGTCCTGTTTCCCGAGATGACCCTTACACCAGCTCCCTGGCTGATCCCGTAAAGGCCGCTCCTGAACTTTGATTCTTCCATTACAATCTGCCGGGAAATGCGGTTTTCAAGGTACACATCGGCAAAATCGCCGCCTTTTTCAAGTGCTTTTGCAATGACCCTTCCGAGCACCTCCTTATCCATCTCCAGTCCTGAAGGTGAGCCTGTGCCGCTTTTGCATGAAACCAGCTGAGTCAGGAGTGCGGGAGTTGCTGCAATAAGCAAACCTCCCTTCATGCTCAACTCCAGGAATTTCCTGCGGGGAATGTCTCTCACGGTGAGTTTTTCGATTTTCATATTTTTATGTTTAGGTTTCTGTATAGAAATATTGTAAACTAAAGGTTGCAGGTTGTTACAGGTTGCAGGTTGCAGGTTGCAGGTTGCAGGTTACAGAAAAATTGTGGATTACTGGCCCGCATTAAGGAGCAACATCCAACTTGCATCTTGCAACCCGCTCATTGAATAACAAATTCCTTATCCTTAAGAATCCCGCCCCTGGTGGAATAAAAGCTTGCCTTCCCCGGGAGGCTGGTTTGTTTGTAAAGCCTAATTTTAAATATTGCCTCCGACACCGAACCACCCTGAACATATGGTATGTTTTGAGTGATCTCCCGGCGGCTGTCATCCCTGTCAAAATCACCGCCCATACCCCTGCCACTCCTGGCAGCAGCTGGCTTCCCTTCAGTTATGATTCTGTAACCGGGTTTCCCGTCCGCTGTTTTTGCAGTATCAAGATCAAGTTCAATCCGGTCTTCCCTGACTATTTTCACCAGATGGGCCTGTCTGAGGGCTGTTGGAAGTCTGCCGTTGTTCCTTACGGAAATTTTAAGCTGGTAATCGGCAGAGTCGGTCTTATAGGATTTCAGCTTTTTGACTTCAACCTTATCCCAATCAATTTCAGGCAGATATTTTGCCATTTCAAGATTAAACATGGCTTCCTTTGCTGCCCAGGACTCAAGATGTTTTGCGGGAGGGTTCTGGGATATAAATTTGGGATCAAATCCGCCTATTTCAATATCACCGTAAACCGGGTGCTTTGCCGGCTTCCAGTCGAAGAATCCGGCGCTGTCGTTCTCCTCGTCATCCCACCGGATAACATCAAGCTGATCGATTTCCCCGTCTCCGTTATAATCCCTGAACCTTGCGTTGTTCCAGATCTCGTCGCCATACCACACAGCTCCGAAGTACCAGTATCCGAAATCGGGTCCATGGCCGAAAAGGGGATTTCCGTCACCGTAATCCTGGTAAACGTCTCCTGCTTTTTCATAGCCGGTTATCTTTTTCCCAATCTCGTCAAATGTCTTATACCATTCCAGGTCTTCGGGGTACATTCTTTCTTCCGACTTAGAGGTTGACGGGGGTCTGAGGTGCATCGGGACGCTGGTATCCATGGAATTTACAACGTAAACATTCGGGTGGGTAAGCAGGAAATCGACTACTGCCCATGTCTCTGCTTCGCTTAGCGGAAATTCGCCTGCTCCGTTCTGTGTGAAGCCCCTTCCGGTAGCTTCGCTTGAGGGCCTCCAGTTCTCGGGATAGTTGCGGTGAAGATCGAGGCCGCCGATTCCGTCTTCATTTACACGTCCGTCGCCGTCATTGTCAACTCCTTCGCTCCCCGAAAGATAAATTCCCTGGCCTGCTGGAACTCTTTTCATTATCCTTCCTGTCGGATCGGCCGTATCGGGCTTTAGCGTCCCCTTCTTCTCATCTTTCCATCGCATTGTAAGAATACGGCCGTCACTGTCAAGATCGTCCGGAGCGTCCTCATCAAGCAATCCGTCGCCGTCATTATCAACAGGACGGACGGTGCTTCTGTTGCTCTGAGCGGTGTTAAGGTAAAGCTGGTGCCCGTCAGGATTGTTTACCGGCCGCAGGTATATGGTTTTGGTGTCAAGCAGGTGTGTAACCGCGGGATCTTTCCCGTAGTGGGTAAGCAGGTATCTGGCAAGGTACATCACCGATTCAGTGCCGGTTACCTCGCCGCTGTGCCTTCCTCCCTCAAAAAATGCCGCAGGCTTGTCGGTATCCTTGCCAATTGCCTTATTTGTCAGGGTCATCTGCATGATCGACCTGCCCTCATAGCTTTCGCCAATCTCATACAGTTCCACAAGACCAGGATATTCTTTTTCCCATCGGTCGAGCCAGTCATAGACCACTTCAAGCGAATGGTACCTGTCGAATGTAAGGCTGTCGCCGGCTTCATATTGAACCTGTGGCAGCTTTACCTGCGGAAAATAGCTTATCCCGTGCCTGAATCCGGTCAGGGTATATTGCTGCTTTTTATGGTCCTGGTTCTGCTGCGGTTCCTGCTTACCGGACTGGCTGAGCAAAATTGAAGAGGAAAACAGGATCAACGGTAAGGTAAGTCTGTATCTCATTTAGGGTAGTAAAAGGCCTTAAAAATACAAATTCACCGGATTATTCCCCTATCCCCTTCTTGAAATTACTTCAAGCTTTTCAAGATCTACCACTTCTATGGTTTTCCCAAAGATCCTGATTATTTCTTCCCTCTTGAAATCAGACATTGTCCGGATCACATTTGCAGTGCTCATTCCTATGTAGTCAGCAATCTCTTTCCTTGAAACAGGAAGGTCAAAAACCCTCGACTTGTAAATATCCTTGGTAAAATAGAGAAGAACGAAGGCAACCCGACCCACCAGGTTTTTCTGCCTGATATCCAGGGTCTGGCTTATGATCTTGTCATTCATAAGAGATACTTTGCCGAGAAGCCGGCTGGCAAATCCGCCATTTTTCAGAAAGAGTTCCTTTATAAAATCAAGGTTAACGGTACAGACAACGGAATCCTCAAGTGCGGAAACTGAATATTTATATTTTTCATCTGAAAAAATACTCATGTTGCTCACAAATTCAAATGGCCGGGTAATTGTTACCACCTGTTCATCGCCATTGACCGACCTCCTGAATAATTTTACCAGACCGGTTTTAAGATATTTGAAATCGGTTATCCTCTCCCCCTCATGGTTGATTATTTCGCCTTTACGGTAAGCCCGCTCTTCCTTGTGATTACACAGCTCCCTTATGCTCTCTTCATTGAGGGTGGAAAATACAACATCCCTGAATTCACAATTTTCGCAGATGCATATTGTCGTTTTACTTTCCACAACAGTGAGTTTTTCACAAAGTTATTATTTTCAACTTACATTGTCATCGGCAGTTTGTTTTATTAAGATATAAACCATATTTTGGTTACCCGGTAGGCTTCAAAAAAATTCAAAAACAGAAGATGATTTATAAAACAGATTATCACGTACATACCTGGTTCAGCGACGGAAAGGGCGCACCTGAGGAATATATCGGGCCTGCAGTAGCTGCGGGACTTAAGGAGATCGGATTTTCCGAGCACCTTACCTTATTCAGGGGAAAACTCGACTGGAGCATGGATGCTCCGGAAATCGAGCCTTATGTCAGGCATATTGAGGCTCTTAAGGAAAGCGTAACGGGCATTATCGTAAAGACAGGACTGGAAGTTGATTTCTTTCCCGGGAAGGAAAAAGAGATTTCCGAATGCCTGGGAGGCTTTGATCTCGACTATGTTATCGGGTCGGTACATTATCTGGGCGACAGCACTGTTGATCTGGGCCCCGAGTTTTATGAAGGAAAGGACATGAACCAACTGTTTGAATATTATTTTGACCAGGTTTCGGAAGCGGCCGCCTCGGGGCTTTTTGATATTATAGCCCATTGTGACCTGATAAGGATCTACGGTTTCAAACCCACAATCAACCAGGAACCGCTGTACAGGAAGCTGGCAAAAAGCTTCAGGATGCATGATGTTGCCTTTGAAATAAATACTAACGGCAGGAACAGGCCAATAGGCGATTTCTATCCTGAAAGACAGTTCCTTAAGGTTTTCAGTGAAGAGGAGGTTCCGGTTTGCGTTAATTCGGACGCACATATGCCATCGAGAGTCGGGCAGTATTTCAGCGAGGCTTACAGACTTGTAAAAAAGGCGGGATTTAAGGAGATGGCCGTGTTTGATAAGAGAGAAAGATTCATGGTGCCTATCTGACCCCGTAACATGATTTGAAAGGTCGAAATCAATTAACTTTGCGTAATTTGCGGTAAGAAAAGGATTTTATCGATAACCCCCTGGTTGCTTATGTTTAATATTCTTTTAATATGAAAAAATACATTACGCTACCTGCATTATGCCTGGGAATGTTGCTGGCATTTTCACAATGCTCCTCCCCTGAATTGAAAAAAATAGCAACCGGCGGACCTGAACTGGTTCCTTTTGCAGTGTTGCCATTTTCCCTGACCGATGTTAAGCTCCTGGACGGACCGTTTTTGCATGCGACAGAGCTTGACGTAAAGATCCTGCTTGCATATGAACCCGACAGACTACTTTCAAAATTCTACTCCGAGGCAGGGCTGAAACCCAAAGCCGGTCATTACATGGGATGGGAAAATGAAACGCTTGCGGGTCACAGCCTTGGTCACTATCTGAGCGCATGTTCAATGATGTATCAGACCACCGGTGACTCCCGGTTCCTCGAAAGAGTAAACTACATAACCGAAGAACTCAAAAAAATCCAGGATGCCGACGGGGATGGTTACTTAGGAGCTTTCCCCGATGGCAAGAAAGTGTTTGAAACAGAGGTCGCAAAGGGGAACATCCGCTCCCAGGGATTCGACCTGAACGGCATCTGGGCTCCTTTTTACACCCATCATAAAATAATGGCCGGCCTTAGGGATGCATATCAACTGTGCGGGAACCGGACAGCCCTTGAGGTTGAAAAGCGGTTTGCCGGCTGGATCGGGAGCATTGTGACCCCTCTCACGGGGGAACAGGTCCAGGAGATGCTTCGCTGCGAGCATGGAGGTATAAGTGAAACGCTGGCCGATCTCTATGCCGATACCGGAGATGAAAAATACCTGGAGATCTCAGGGATCTTCTACCAGGAATCGATACTCGACCCCCTCAAGCAGGGTGTGGATGTACTTCCCGGGAAGCACTGCAATACCAATATTCCGAAGCTGATTTCACTTGCGCGACTTTATGAGCTTACCGGCGATACATCTGACAGGAAAGCTGCCGAATTCTTCTGGGAAACAGTTGCCGGCCAACATTCGTATGTTACGGGAGGCAACGGGAACGATGAATATTTCGGACCTTCAGGAAAACTGAGGAACCGGCTTGGCGAAGGGACAACCGAATCGTGCAATGTATATAACATGCTCAAGCTTTCAGAACACCTTTTTGAATGGGAGGCACAGGCAAATGTTGCCGACTTTTATGAAAGAGCTCTTCTCAACCATATTCTGTCAGGCCAGAATCCGGAAAACGGACATGTGGTTTATAACCTGTCGCTCGATATGGGCGGATTCAAGGATTTTCAGAACCCTGAGTGGTTCACATGCTGCATCGGCACCGGTATGGAAAACCATTCAAAATACGGCAGAAACATTTACTATCATAACGACAATGAACTATTCCTGTTCCAATATATAGCCTCGGAGCTCACCTGGAAAGAAAAGGGCCTGGTCCTTACACAAAAAACAGGTTTCCCTGCAGAACAGAAAACGTCGCTGGAGTTTAACTGCAAGGAACCTTTAAAGCTTGCCGTTATGGTCAGATATCCTTACTGGGCAGGCAAGGGGATCAATATTACAGTGAACGGAAGGAAAACCCGCATCAAGCAAGAACCGGGAAGCTTTATCAGGGTGGAAAGGACCTGGAAAACAGGTGATCTGCTGAATATTGAAATCCCGTTTTCGCTGAGGCTCGAATCGATGCCCGACGACAGCAACAGGGTTGCAGTTATGTACGGACCGCTGGTAATGGCAGGCGATCTCGGTCCGGCAGACGATCCGGCCTACGGCGATCCGATGTATGTACCAGTGCTTATGACCGAAAACAGGGATCCAGCAACCTGGCTGAAACCAGCAGAGGGAAAGGCGAACACGTTCCTGACGGTTAACACCGGGAGGCCCCGTGATATTGAGATGAAACCGTTCTGGTCGGTTTATGGCAGAAGATATTCCGTTTACTGGGACCTGTTCAATGAAGCAGGCTGGAATGAACGGCAGGAGGAGTATAAGGCGGAACTGGAAAAAATAAAAAAGATCAGGGAGGCAACCATAGATTTTGTACAGCCGGGAGAAATGCAGCCTGAGAGGGACCATAATTTCAAAGGGGAGAAGACTACGCCGGGAAGATTCAGGGAAAGGGCTAACCGGGAATCGAGAAGCGGGTGGTTCTCGTTCGACATGAAGATTGAACAGGATATTCCGGTTGCGCTTGCAGTTGAGTACTGGGGAGGCTTTCCGGGAGCAAAGACGTTTGATATTTTTGTAAACGACAGGGTGATCGCGACTGAAAACATATCAAACAAACAGGACGGGCAGTTCATCAATATTGAGTATGATATTCCTGAAGACCTGACAAGTGGAAGGTCGAAGGTTACGGTGAAGTTCCAGGCTCACGAGGGTAACAGGGCAGGACCGGTTTTTGGGGTAAGGACAATAAGGGCAATCCGCGACGCTGAGGGAAGGGACTGAGGGAAGAAAAGACTGAGGGACGAAGGGACTGAGGGACTGAGGGACGAAGGGACGAAGAGACCTCGATTACGAACCCAGGGTGTGTTCGAGGAATATCTTTAAGCCGATCGTTATCAGTATAAGGCCGCCGATTATCTCAACCCTGCTGCCAAGGCGTGAGCCTGCTGATTTTCCTATCCTTATTGCAATCATTGAAGCCAGGAAGGTAATAACTCCGATAATAATCCCGGAGTACCAGATCCTCAGATCAAGCAGGGCAAAACTGATGCCTGCCGCAAACGCGTCAATGCTTGTACCTATTGCCACGGTGATTATCGTCAGCACCCCGTTCGAATCTTTGAATCCATCGTGCTCACCACCCCGCATCCCGTCTATTATCATCTTGATCCCCAGCAGAGCCAGAAGGATCAGTGCAATCCAGTGGTCGGCTGCCCTGACCGCATCACTTATAACAGATCCGAGGAAAAAGCCAAGGACCAAAAGTCCGGCCTGAAAAATTGCCATAACAAGTGCGACGGGGATTGCTTCCCTGAAAAGTATCCTGCTCTTTATGATCCCATATGAAAGGGAGACTGCAAATGTGTCGAATGACAAACCAATGGCGACGGCGAGAATTGTGATGAAGTCCATTAAGAATCCTTAAGACCGCCAAATATAATAAAAATAGCCAATGATATTTTTTTAAACCGAATGCATATATTTGACACCTGCAAAAGCATTGATCATGAGAGTTGTCATACAACGGGTAAGCAGGGCTACGGTCACGATCGGCGGCCGGAAGAAAGCTGAAACCGGGGCCGGCCTGCTGGTGTTTGCAGGCATTGAGGAAACTGATAGCGAACCGGATGTCGAGTGGTTGTGCAATAAGATAATCCAGCTCCGGATCTTTAATGACCTCAACGGCATTATGAACCTGTCTGTTGGTGATACAAAGGGAGATATTATGGTCATAAGCCAGTTCACCCTCCATGCAAAAACAAAAAAAGGGAACAGGCCATCTTATATCCGCGCGGCACGTCCCGAAACTGCAATACCGCTGTACAACAGCTTTGTATCCCGGCTTTCCCGGCTTCTGGGTAAAGATGTTGCCACCGGTGAGTTTGGTGCAATGATGCAGATTGAACTTATCAATGACGGGCCTGTTACAATTCTGATCGATACAAGGGAAAAGGAATAAATAATCCCGGCAGGGAGGCGTAAAACAAAAAATGGAAAATAATCCTGATACCGCAGCCGGCAGGACTCTTAAGAGGTCCGTCCTTATTGTTGCCGCCTTTGCGGCATTCCTCACTCCGTTCCTGGGGTCAGCGGTGAACCTGGCCCTGCCGGCAATTGGCAGGGATCTCAAAGTCAGCGCTATCGGACTGGGATGGGTGATCAGCAGTTTTATTCTCTCATCCGCAATATTCCTGCTGCCTTTCGGGCGTCTGGCTGACATAATCGGAAGGAAGAAGGTCTTCACTGCAGGTATACTTCTGTTTACTGTTTCAACTTTCCTTATCGTCTTCTGCAGGAGCATTACATCGCTTATAGTTCTCAGGATCGTCCAGGGGATATCAAGCGCAATGATATTCGGGACAAGCCTTGCAATAATCACCTCAGTGTTCGGGATTGGTGAACGTGGCAGGGCCATGGGCATCAATGTTACTGCTGTTTACCTGGGCCTGTCAACCGGACCGGTGATCGGAGGCCTCCTTACTCAGTATTTCGGATGGAGAAGCATTTTCGCTTTCCTGGTCCCTTTCGGGATAGCCTCCCTGATACTGATTCAATCCAAAATAAAAACCGAATGGGCTGATTCGGCCGGTGAGAAGTTTGACTGGAAGGGCTCCCTGTTTTACGGTATTGCATTATTCTCGTTCATGTACGGGTTTTCGCGCCTTCCCTCCCCGGCAGGCTGGATCTTTCTTTCATCAGGTATACTGATAGCCCTTGTATTCCTTCTTTTCGAGAAGACCACAGCCAATCCCGTTTTCGACATCCGGCTGCTTCTCCGCAACAGGGTGTTTGCATTCTCGGGTCTGGCTGCACTTATCCATTATTCGGCAACCAGCGCCACAGGATTCTTCCTGAGTCTTTACCTGCAATATCTGAAAGGATTTGATGCCCGCATGGCAGGACTGATCATGATCTCGCAACCGGTAGCCATGGCACTGCTCTCACCGGTTGCAGGAAAGCTGTCGGACAAAAAGAATCCGGGTGTCATTGCATCGATCGGAATGGGGCTTACCGCTGCCGGTCTCATACTGCTCTGCTTCATTACGGCAGATACACCTGTCAGTACTATTATAGCCCTTTTGATTATGATGGGAACAGGATTTGGCCTTTTCTCTTCTCCAAACTCAAATGCGATAATGAGCTCTGTCGAAAAGCGGCATCTGGGGGTAGCTTCCGGCGTAGTCGGGACAATGAGGATGGTGGGTCAGATGATGAGCATGGGGATCGCAATGATGCTGATCGCGTTGTTCCTGGGCCAACAGACTATCAATCCTGAAACTTACCCGGGCCTGATAAAAGGGATGAGAACCGGATTTGTCATTTTTTCTGTTCTGTCGATACTCGGTATCTTTGCTTCCCTGGCGCGGAACAACAATACTTCAGGCGCTAATAAAAACAGTTCCTGACCTCCCCGGCCTATTCCGGTGCGTAAGGTAATCCCTGGGTACCGCTGTCGAGCACAAATTTCCATGACCCGTCCTTCTGCTTTTGCCATATGGTAACATATGTGCCTCTTGCAGTACTGCCCGACGCCCTTATCGTTCTGGTGAAAACGCCGTAAGTGTAACCCAGGTCACCGCTTTCCGACAGCTTTTCATAAAGCGGTTCCCAGGTCAGTACAAATGATGTGTCGGTACCCTTTTCAAACAGCGACCCAAGGGCTTGTCTGCCAACCAGCGGATATGAATTATCCCTCAACAGGACACCGCTGTCGGCAACATAGAAAAGAAAGGCCTTATGCATTCCTTCACCGGCCGACATCATTGAAAATTCCCTGTCGGTCTTCAATAAAGTGAACTGAGTTTCCCCTTTGTTATGTTTTGTGCAACTTAAAATCAGAATTAAATTAATTATGAAAACAAAAAGCATTATATTGACACCGTTCTTCTTTTTCATCATAAAGGTTTTTCAGGTTTATCTAAAGGATAATCTTATGACAAAGTTATATCAAAAACTAATCAAATCGTGCCCCTCGGAAGCTGAGATCAGGAAAGGTCTGAAAAAGGTAAGCTTAATGGCATCAGAAGCGCCTGACAAGCGTCTTTTAATGAATATCCTGAACGTAATTGACCTTACCAGCCTCAATACAACTGACAATAAAAGCCGTATTCTTCACCTGACTGGAAGGGTAAACAGCTTTTCTGGCAGGTTCAGCAATATACCGAATGTCGCGGCAATTTGCGTTTACCCGAATTTTGTTCCTGTCGTAAAGGAAAAGCTTACAGTAAAGAGCGTAAAAATCGCTTCTGTTGCAGGCGGATTTCCCTCATCCCAGACATTCAGGAGCATTAAGATCGCAGAATGCAAGATGGCCATTGAGGCGGGTGCGGATGAAATAGATATTGTTATGCCTGTAGGTGCTTTTCTTGGTAATGATTTCGCAGGAGTCGCCGATGAGATACGTGAAATTAAGGAGAATATCGGGGAGAGGCATCTGAAAGTGATTGTCGAATCGGGAGTCCTTGGTGATTATGAGCAGATTTTCAAGGCATCGACAATATCAATGGATGCAGGCGCCGATTTCATTAAGACGTCAACGGGAAAAACAAGTATTTCTGCAACGCCCGAGGCTGCCTTTATAATGTGCCAGGCAATCCTGAATTTTTATGAAGAGACCGGTATCCGGGTAGGCTTTAAAGCCGCCGGCGGAATAACAACAACAACCGATGCACTGACGTACTATCATATAGTCCTCTTCTGTCTGGGTCAGGGTTGGCTTGGGAATAACCTTTTCAGAATTGGTGCAAGCAGGCTTGCTAACAATATTCTCGCTGACATATCAGGAACCTGTAATGAATATTTCTAAAACTGTTACTTGTGATATTCTGACCGGGATCTTTTAATTATCACTATTTTTGTGGTCTATTCCACAAAAAGGTAAGATGTCAGGCTTAAGTACGCAGGATACTGTTAAACCTCAGATTGTTGTCCGCATCAATACCGACAACCTTCTGCCTGACTCCATATTCAGGAGGATGGATGAAAAGCCTGCCTATCTTCGCAATGCCGATTCTGGAAAGTTCAGGAAATCGTACAAATCCTATTCTGAGAAATTAGTTATAGACGACACGACATCGGTCTGCGCCAGGAATCCCGTTGCCGATGTCACGTTAAGCGATTCGGTCAATTTCTTATCAGAACTTAAGCACAATTATTCGGCCGGACCGGTTCCGTTTCATTTTGCGGAAAATAACGAAAGGGGAGGTCCGGAATGGCTGACCAGCGGGGTGACCAGCCTGAAGGATGGTGAACCATTAGCTTTCCGGCCGCTGCATAACGACTGGATAATTGCCTTTATACTGTTCGCATTCCTGCTTTTCCTTGTTATCAGGAACACAACCAGAAGTCTGTGGCCTGAGCTTACGAGGTTTGTTATGTTCCGGGGAATTAATGAATCCTCTTCGCGCGATATCGGGACAATCTTCACCTGGCAGCATACTGTCAGGAATCTGATCTCATTCATTATCCTGGGGTTATTTACGTTTTGTGCGGCTGCCTGGTACGAGTTCATTCCCGGTAACATCCCTCCCCTGGTCTTCATACTCATCTCATTCGGACTGGTGGTTTTTGCCATTACTTCGCGGCATATTATCTGCAAGGCTGCAGGAAGCCTGAGCGGTGAAGCCGATGTCTTCGACGAGTACCTGGTGAGCATTTACCAGTCGTACAGGTTCAGTTCGGTCTTCCTGTTTGTTCTGACCATTCTGATCGTTTATACAACTTTGCTGGCCCCCGGAGCGGGGTTTACGGCAGGGCTGATAGTTTTATCCTTTTTCTATTTCCACCGTGTTTTACGTCTGATGTTAATTTTTATAAAAAAGGATATTTCAATTTTATATTTGATTTTGTACCTTTGTGCGCTGGAAATTTTGCCAGTTTTGATTCTGGTGAAGTATTTTGCCAGTAATGTCTAGATTGATAAGTATTGTGTAAAAACAGAACTTAATCTGTAAAGAGTTGAAAATAAGGAAGATTTTAGTATCTCAGCCAGATCCGAATAATCCGAAGTCTCCATATTTCGAACTGGCGAGAAAGTATAACCTGAAGATCGATTTCAAACCGTTTGTCCAGGTTGAAGGGGTAACATCTAAAGATTTCCGTGTACAAAAGATCAACATTCTTGACTTTAATGCAGTAATCTTTACTAGCAAGACAGGCATTGATCACTTCTTCAGGATATGCAATGAGCTGAGGATCGTTGTTCCTGATACGATGAAGTATTTCTGCATTACAGAAAATGTTGCGTTTTATCTCCAGAAGTACATTGTTTACAGAAAACGCAAGATCTTTCACGGGAAAGCCAAATTCCAGGATCTCATCGATGTAATCATCAAACACAGGGATGACTATTTCTTTGTTCCGCTTTCGGAACCTCATAATGCTGAGATCCCCGAAGTGCTTGACAAGAACAACATCAGGTATGCGATCGGGACGCTGTATAAGACCATAAGCAGCCATTTCTCGAATATCAATGATTTTGATTATGATATCCTGGTCTTTTACAGCCCGTCAGGCATAAAGTCGCTTAAGGAAAATTTTCCCGATTTTGTACAGGGAGAGATCAAGATTGCTGCATTCGGGCCGACAACAGCAAGCGCGGTTGAGAATGAAGGACTGAGGCTTGATATCAATGCCCCGAATCCAAAAGCGCCTTCAATGACAATGGCTCTCGATGAATTCCTTAAAGAGCATAACCGGAACTGCCGGTAACAGGCAGACTTTCACCAAGGCTGAAAGGCTTTGCAGTTCAAAATTAATTACTGAAATATTTGAGAACGGAAGTGTTTTCTTTACTTCCGGCTTCAGGATAGTATGGATAATAAGTCCCGTTGAACTGCCCTTCAGAGCACAGACAGCATTCAGCGTCCCTAAAAAAATCTTTAGAAGCGCAGTAACAAGAAATCTTATAAAAAGAAGATTCAGGGAAAGCTACCGCAGGAATAAACATAAACTTTATGATTTCCTCACCACTGCCGGTTTGCATATTGCGTTTGTTGTGATCTACAGACAAAGTACTATCCCGGACTACCGGACCCTGGATAAATATGTTGTTGAAGCAATTGAAACCCTGTGCAGTCAGGCCGGCCGGAAAGAAAAATAGTGTTAAAGTTATTTTAATTGTTCAGGCGCCAGGTTCTTTGCAGGATTTTCTTGTTAATTTCGTCAGTTATTTTAAATAATTCTTTGATCATGAAAAAGAGATGGAACAGAATACTGGTGGTTGTTGCGGCTTTGCTTATCACAGCAGGGATCAGTGCTGCCTTTCTGACAGTCCAGGAGACCAGGGATTTCAGGATAGCAAAAAATCTGGATATCTTTTTTGCACTCTTCAGGGAACTGAATACCTTTTATGTTGACGACATAGATCCTGACAAGGTTATCAGAACAGGGATCGATAACATGTTGAAGACGCTTGATCCGTACACTGTTTATTATCCTGAGTCTGAAGGCGATGAAGTTACATTCATGAAAACAGGAAAGTACGGGGGAATCGGATCGCAGATCAGGCCTGCCGGCGATTATGCCATGGTCATCCAGGTATACAAGGGATTTCCTGCCGATATTGCAGGAATAAAACCTGGTGATCTGCTTAAGAAGGCCGACGGGGTCTCAATGAAGGGATTAGACTCAGAGCAGGTCAGTGAGAAGCTGAAGGGAAATCCGGGCACTCCGATCAATCTAACAATTGAAAGGAACGGAGAAGAAAAAGAATTTATCGTAAAAAGGGAAAAGATAGTTGTCCCGCCTGTTCCATACTATGGCATGCTGGATGCCGGAACCGGATATATAAGATTTACTAATTTCACGGAAGACTGTGCGGATGATGTCAGGAATGCCCTGGTTTCACTCAAGGCGTCAAATCCCAGCCAGATAATACTCGACCTCAGAAACAATCCCGGAGGGTTGCTGAATGAAGCAGTGGACATCGTAAACCTCTTTGTGGGACCGGGGAATGAGGTTGTCTCAACCAATGGCAGGGTGAAGCAGTTCGACGAAGAATTCAAAACCACGAAACCGGCACTTGATGAGAGGATCCCGATTGCAGTTATAATAAACAGAGGCTCCGCTTCGGCTTCAGAAATCGTTGCCGGAGCAATTCAGGATCTTGACAGGGGCGTCATCGTAGGGCAAAGATCGTACGGGAAAGGCCTTGTCCAGATAACTCGTTCGCTGAGCTACAACACCCAGCTGAAAGTAACCACTGCCAGGTACTATATCCCGAGCGGCAGGTGCATCCAGGCGCTCGACTTTTCGCATCCAAACGAAGATGGCAGCGTCGGGATCATACCTGATTCACTTATATCCGAATTCAAGACCAGGAACGGCAGGATTGTGAAGGACGGAGGAGGCATCACTCCTGACATTGAGGTAGTACCCCGGCAATTGAGCCAGGTTGCCACTGAGCTTTTCCTCAGGAACTACGTTTTTGATTTCGCCTCGATCTATTACTGGTCACATCCCGAAATTAAAAGTCCGGATCAGTTTACCTTCACTGACCAGGATTATTCGGATTTCCGAAACTTCCTTGTAAGGCGGGGCTTCAGCTACAGGACAATTACCGAAGAGTCGCTGAACGAGCTTATCACCAATGCAAAAAGAGAGCAGTATTATGAGATGCATAAAGATCTGTTCACAGACCTTGAAAATGACCTTACCCATTCGCTCGATCAGGATCTTTTAACATTTAAGAAAGAGATCACCGAGCTGCTGGAAGATGAGATCTTAGGCCGATATTTCTATGAAGAGGGGGCAATTGCGAAGAGTATCAGGACAGACGATCAGGTCCTGAAAGCAGCCGAAATCCTGAAAAATAAGGATTTGTATAATTCAATACTCCAGGGAAAAACAAGCCCCTTACTTGTCAGCCGGGAGAATGAGAAGACGTTGATGATGACAGGTCACTCCGGAGAAATGGATGATCTGCAACAGATTTAAAGGCTGTCATTCTCTTTCCATTGTTCTGAGTTGTCTTCAAAAATCTCCTTTTTCCAGATAGGCAGTTTTTGTTTGATAAGCTCTACTGTCTTGCTGCAGGCGTTGATGGCATCATGACGATGTCCGGCTGAGACCAGCACAACAAGCGAAATTTCACCTGCGTTCACTACGCCTCTTGAATGCAGGATCTCAATTTTCTTGATATCATCAAATTCCGACAGGATTGATTTCTTTATTTTGTCAGCTTCTGACATCACCATTTCCTCATAAGCTGAATATTCAATAGCTTTTACATATTTCCCGTCGACAAGGTCTCTCCTTACCTGACCGACAAAAAGTGAATGGCCTCCTGAATCGGTGTTATTACCGGCATTCGCAACCACGTCTGAAATTACGCCCGGGGGCAATGGACCATCGATTAAGTGCATGAGATTAAGATTTGGGTGTTTAACATTCCTGATCATTTATCCTCCGGCGAAGGGAGGAAGATAAGCAACCTCGTCGGCCTCCTTCAGCACAGGTTCACCGTCCGATATTTCGTTATTAACCGCAATCCTGAAATTATAGTGAATTATTCCGGGAAAATCATCCTCTATCCTGTGCTTCAGATCGCTGAATGATTTTACGTTCCCGTAGTGTTTCCTGGTGGTTCCCGTTACCTCGGTCAGTACCCCGAAAAATATTACGTTTATATCCATCTTCGTTATGGTATTATCACTGACTCATTGGCTCTGAACCAATCCTCCTGAAGTGGGTTTGTTTTTACAACCTCTTCAGGGGGCCGGGGGATCAGTGTGCCTCCATCCAGTTTTTGCCGGTACCGCAGTCTACCTGAAGCGGAACATCCAGCTTTGCTGCATTTGTCATTTCAAAAATAACCATATCCTTCAGCTTTTCCAACTCCCCGGGCACAACTTCAAAGATGAGCTCATCATGGACCTGAAGTATCATTCTCGACTTCCATTTTGCGGCCTTTATCCTGTCATGGATCCTCACCATGGCAATCTTAATAATATCGGCAGCGGTACCCTGGAGAGGTGCATTGATTGCGTTCCGCTCGGCATTCCCCCGGACAACCTGGTTCCTTGACTGAATATCGCGCAGGTAACGGCGGCGACCGAACATTGTTGTTACATATCCCTTCTCCCTTGCTTTTCTGATACTTTCATCCATATATCGCTTAACCCCGGGATATGAATTAAAGTATCCGTCAATAAGATCCTTAGCCTCCTTTCTTCCGATTGTAAGGCGTTCCGAGAGGCCAAAGGAGGAAATGCCGTAAATTATCCCGAAATTGGCTGTCTTTGCCCTGCTTCGCATCTCCCTGGAGACATCCTTTATATCAACGCCGAATATCTTGGCAGCTGTGGCAGCATGTATATCATTGCCTGAAAGAAAATCTCCGATCATATTCGTGTCGTGACTCATGTGGGCAATAAGCCTCAGTTCGATCTGGGAATAATCGGCCGAAAGAAAGATGTTCCCGTCTTCCGGGACAAATGCTTTTCTGATCTCCCTGCCTCTCTCATCCTTTACCGGGATATTCTGAAGATTAGGGTTGTCGGAACTGAGCCTGCCGGTGGCAGCAACTGTCTGGCGGAATGATGTGTGTATTCTCCCTGTCTTCTTATCGACCATCTGGGGCAATGGTTCAAGGTAAGTTGACAGCAGCTTCTTCAGTCCCCGGTATTCAAGCACCTTACTGACTATAGGATGCTTGCCCGTCAGCCGTTGAAGGATCTCTTCATTTGTAACAAACTGCCTGGTCTTTGTAACCCTTGCCTTATCGTCGAGTTTCAGCTTCAGGAACAGGATATCGCCCAGCTGCTTCGGAGATGAAATATTGAATTCCGTTCCTGCAAGCTCAAAGATCTCCTTTTCAAGAATGATTGTCTCCTCCCTCAGATCGGCTGAAATCTTTTTGAGAGCCTCCCTGTTAAGTTTAATTCCCGTCCTTTCCATGTCGGCCAAAACCTTTATCAGCGGCATCTCGATATTCTCCGATAAATCTGCCAGACCCTGCGATTTCAGCTTCGGCTCAAAAATTTCCTTCAGCTGAAAGGTAACATCGGCATCCTCTACGGCATATTCCCTGATAAGCTCAACTTCAACCGACCTCATGTTTTTCTGATTTACCCCTTTTTCACCTATCAGCGATTCAATATGAACCGGACTGTATGAAAGGTAGGTCTCCGACAGCAGGTTCATATTGTGCCTCATATCGGGCTCCAGGAGGTAGTGAGCGATCATCGTGTCGAACAGCTTTCCCTTCACCTCCATCCCATAGTTGGCAAGTACCTGAATATCAAATTTCATATTCTGGCCGATCTTGTCGATTGCAGGATTCTCAAAAAGAGGCTTGAGTATCGCCAGCTTCTGCCTGGTCACATCCTGCGATTCGGGGAAATGGACAAGATATCCCGTACCTTTTTTCCATGAAAATGAAAGTGCCACCAGTTCCGAATCGAGCGGATTGATGCCGGTTGTTTCAGAATCAAAGCAGATCTCCTTAAGTTTCAACGCATCTGAAACAAAATCCTTCAGTTCCTTCTCACCCTCAATAAGAACATAATCGTGATCAACCGAATCAATAGTTTTCTTTTCGGCAATTATCCCCGCTTCTGATTCTCCGAAAAGGGATCCCTGAGTGCCCTGTGAGGGAGGGCTGAAAATTCCCGTCTGTACGGGAACCTTGTCCCTGTTGTCGATCTCTTTGATTATTTCAGCAGCGATTGTCTTGAATTCAAGCTCTTCAAACAGCTTTTTAAGCTTACCGGTGTCAGGAGTCTGGGTGATCAGTTCCTCCTCCTTAAGATCAACCGGCACATTAACTTCGATGGTGGCGAGCACTTTCGAAAGTTCTATCTGCGACCTGCTATTTTCGATTATTTCTTTAAGCCTGCCTTTCAGGCTGGCGGTATTTCGGAAAAGTTCCTCAATGGATCCGTATTCGGAAATCAGTTTCATGGCTGTCTTGGGTCCTACACCCGGGGCTCCCGGAATGTTGTCGGCGGTATCGCCCATAAGGGCAAGTATGTCTATCACCTGTTCAGGACGTTCAACCGAGAATTCACGCCTGATATCATCAATGCCCCACTTCACCGACTCATTTCCGCTTCGCGAGGGTTTGAACATGAAAACTGAGTCAGACACCAGCTGCGCAAAATCCTTGTCAGGAGTCATCATATATGTGATAAATCCATTCAGGGAGGCCTTTTTTGCCAGGGTTCCGATTATATCATCAGCTTCGAAGCCCGGGTAGTCAATAACCGGGATCTTATAAGCTTCAAGCAGTTTTTTAATATAAGGGACGGCACTTCTTATGTCTTCAGGCGTTTCATCGCGTGTCCCTTTATACTCTCTATAAATTTCATGCCTGAAGGTGGGGCCCGGGGAGTCAAAAACTACTGCAATATGGGTTGGTTTCTGTTTCTGAAGTACTTCCCTGAGGGTAAGAAGAAAACCGAAGATCGCAGAGGTATTCATACCTTTTGATGTAATCCTGGGATTTTTAATAAATGCATAATACGAGCGGAAAATAAGAGCGTAGGCATCCAGCAGGAATAGCTTTTTTGATTGATTTTCTGACATATCTGTATTATTCGTTATCTGAGGCAAACCATTCGGCGAATGAAGTAGCCGTTTCGTACAGCTTAAGGCTGTGAAGCTTTACATTCTCAGGAAGCTGTTGTTTTATCCTGGCTGCAAAATCCGTTACGAGATTTTCACAGGTCGGCTGATAATCCACCACAATTATGTTTTCAAACAACTTCCTGAATACATCAAGTTTTTCTTTTTCATAGTCACCCGATATGGTGACCGAATGATCGAACACACTTACTATTTGTCTCTTAACTATATCCTTAAGATCTGTAAAATCTATCACCATCCCGATTCTCGGATTATTGCGGTCACTGGCCGGGGTTCCCGAAAGAGTCACGAAAAGCCTGTATGAATGGCCATGTATGTTTTTGCAGGGGCCGTCATAATTGCGTAGAGCGTGGGCCATTTCGAACGAGAACTCTTTTGTCACCCTTATTACTGAAGACATTGTACAGAAATTAAATTATGTACAAATTTAACCATTATGCCCGATAAAAGTTTGCCGCAGGGCACAGGTATTTCGTTAATCAGGTAATATTAATCACAAAATGAGAAAGATATCCCTTTAATTGATATATTTGTAGCTTAACCAAAGTCATGTGAGGGCACTAATATGGAGAATAGGAATCTGAAGCTGACTTTCCCTGCTTTGTTCGGTCAGACCTTAAGCAGGTTCGGAGAACACAATGCATACTCCTTTGTCGGTGAAAAACCAAAAAGTTATAAAGCTGTCCACGAGGAAATAATGGCATTGATTGCCATGCTTGAAAAAATCGGTGTCAAACCGGGTGATAAGATAGCTGTTCTTAGCAATAACATGCCGAACTGGAGTTCGGCTTTCTTTTCAGTAACTTTTATGGGTGCGGTGGCTGTACCTATTTTGCCTGATTTTTCAGCTGTAGAGGCAGCCAATGTTCTCACCCACTCGGGCGCCAAAGCCATTTTTATATCGAATTCCCAGCTTTCAAAAATTGAAGGCTTTAAGTCAGATGACCTTAAGACAGGCATTCAGATCGACGATTTTTCGATATTGTTTTCAGACAAAAACGCACCAGTTTTTGATCCCTCCGCAAGGCCTGAAAAAACATACGATGTGGACGAGGATGATCTTGCCTCAATTATCTATACTTCAGGAACCACGGGAAGGTCAAAAGGTGTTATGCTGACTCACAAAAACATCTCTTTCAATGCTATGAAAGGGAAGGTAATTCAGCCCATTGATGAAAATGACAGGTTCTTATCTGTTTTGCCCCTTTCACATTCATATGAAAATACGCTGGGTCTTGTTCTTCCGATGATCAGCGGTTCGTGCGTTTATTATCTCAGGAAGCCTCCCACTCCGGCCGTACTGGTCCCGGCGATGGCAGAAGTCAAACCCACAATGATGCTGACGGTTCCGCTTATTATGGAGAAGATTTACTATAATAAGATTCTGCCTGCATTCAATGAAAAGCGGATCTTAAGGATGCTCTATAAAATTTCTTACGTAAGAAAGAAACTTAATGCAATTGCAGGCAAAAAGCTGTATAAGACCTTCGGCGGTCATTTGAAATTCTACGGCATCGGAGGAGCAAAACTGAATCCGGTAGTCGAGAGGTTCCTGATCGAGGCTAAATTCCCCTATGCCATTGGATATGGCCTTACCGAAACTGCCCCGTTGCTCGCAGGGGCCAATCCTTCAAGATCGGTTTTTGATTCAACAGGTCCTGCCATTGAAGGGATCGAGCTGAAAATCAACAATCCCGACGGGAAATCAGGTGAAGGTGAGATCTGGGCGCGCGGACCAAACGTAATGAAGGGTTATTACCGCGAACCGGAAATGACAGCTGAGGTGCTTTCACCCGACGGCTGGTTCAGGACCGGCGACCTGGGGACGATGGACAAAAACGGAAATCTCTTTATCAGAGGCCGGCTGAAGAACATGATACTGGGAGCAAGCGGCGAGAATATATACCCCGAGGAGATTGAATCGGTCATCAATAATTTCAGGTTTGTGGTCGAATCGCTGGTAATCCAGCAAAAGGGCAAGCTTGTGGCATATGTTCACCTGAATATGGAGGAGCTTGAAAAGAAATACCAGAATCTGAAGCTGGATATGGCCAGGCAAATTGAAGACATTAGCAGCGATATCCTTGCCGAGCTTCAGGAATATGTGAATTCAAGGGTTAATAAATTCAGTCAGATAAACAAGGTGGTTTTGCAGCCGGTGCCGTTCCAGAAGACTGCCACACTAAAGATCAAGAGATTCTTATATACCTAAAGGGCTGCTTTATATCTTTTTCCTACCTCTTCCCAGTTGACTATATTCCAGAAAGCTTCAACATATTCAGGCCTTCTGTTCTGATATTTGAGGTAATATGCATGTTCCCATACATCGAGTGTCAGCAGCGGGGTACCCTTTATTGGCGAAACATCCATCATGGGATTATCCTGGTTTGGTGTGCTGCCTACTGCAAGTTTCTTGTCCGAAGTCATATACAGCCACGCCCAGCCGCTTCCAAAACGGGTTTTGGCTGCATTGCTGAAGGTTTCCTTAAATTTGTCAAATGAACCGAATTCCATGGACAGTGCAGTTGACAGGTCAGCAGATGGTCCTGCTGATTTTGCAGCGAGGTTATTCCAGAAAAATACATGATTGTAAAATCCTCCACCGTTATTCCTGACAGCATCGCCTGAACCGGAAATTCCCGCAAAAATTTTATCAATAGGCTGATTATCAATGGCAGTCCCCTTTATTGCATTTAAAAAGTTATTAAAATAAGCGCGGTGATGCTTGTCGTAATGCAATTCCATTGTACGGGCATCAATGTAAGGCTCAAGTGCATCATAGGCATATGGCAGAGCCGGAAATTCGTGGGTATTGAAAGTTTCCATGGTAATAGTGTTTGATTTGTTTAATTCAGATGCAAAGGTACTTCCTGCAATAAAAGTTCCTGCAACTCCCATTCCAAGATTTCTTATAAAATTCCTTCGTTCCATTTATTAAGTTTTGATGATTTAACAAAGGATTTCGTGTTTTGTTCAATTTACGTTAAATATTTTAGCCGGGAAGCAGGGCTGAAAAAATGCCCTGGAAATAATTAATTTACTGAAAAAAAGTAATTTCTTTGTCATTATTGTTTTACAGAAAGCAGGACATTTATTTTCAGTAAAACAATAAAGTCTAACCGGCAGATTATGCAAGCCATTATCAGAATGGGCGAAATTACCATCGACCTGACAGTTATTGTAGAAATTAAAGTGATCTAAAAACCCTGATTATGAACAAGATTACAACAGTGGGAAGAATTCTGTTCGCTCTTCCTTTTGCAGTGTTCGGCATTAATCATTTTATTATGATGGATTACTATATGGGGATGCTGACTTCGTTTATCCCCAGGACTGGCTTTATAATGATACTGACGGGTATCCTTATGATAGCGGCAAGCATCAGCATTATCACGAAGAAACTTGTCAGATTATCAACAATAATGCTGGCGGTGCTGCTTTTTATTTTCATCATCACGATCCATATTCCTCATCTTATTAATGAAGTTGATACCACTGCAACCCTTATCACCCTGTTGAAGGATATCTCACTTATGGGCGGGTCGCTGATGATAGCCGGTTTTTATACCGATCAGAAACAGATAAAATCCTAGTATGAAGCTGCCGGTCTGGTGCGATCTGATAAAGTACAAGCTGTCAATGGCTGTTGCATTTTCGGCCGGGACCGGTTATTTTTTGTTCAGCAACTCATTCGATACAGGATTGATTCCGGTTGTCTCGGGGGTTTTTCTTATGGCTTCAGGTTCTGCAGTTCTTAACCAGTATACCGAGCGGGAGCAGGATTCGCTGATGGGAAGGACCAAAGGGAGGCCGATCCCTTCGAAAAAAGTGACGCCGGCTGAAGCAAAACGGCTTTTAGCTCTTCTCCTGACAGCCGGGAGCTGCGTCCTGCTGACAACAGGGATAATTCCTTTTGCACTGGGCATGCTGACGGTTTTCCTGTATAATCTTGTTTATACGTCACTGAAGAAAACTACCGCTCTGGCAATTATTCCCGGAGCGCTTGTCGGAGCCATTCCGCCGCTTATTGGTTTTACTGCCGCCGGGGGTACGGTATTCAGTCAGAAGATACTGCTCTTTGCAACATTCATGTTCCTGTGGCAGATGCCCCATTTCTGGCTGCTGCTGATCAAATACGGGAAAGAATATAAAAGCGCCGGCTTTGTAACAATCTCCGACTACCTCGATGAGGGTGAGATCAGGAATATTGCCTTTCTCTGGATTTTTCTCACGTCGGTATTCCTTATGTTCTTTACCGGTTTCAGCGATGTTTTCAGCAAATTCTTCACCTGCATTATTTTTATTCTAAGTCCGCTATTCATCTTTTTCTTTTACAAAATGTTGTTTTCGCAAAACAGGTCTTCCGGAGTGACAAAGGCCTTTATTGCGCTAAATGTCTTCAGTATTCTTGTAATGTTCTTATTGATAGCTGATTCGATATTAAAATAAAATAAAACAAAATCCCCCTGAGCAGGTGGAATATGATTCCCTGATTACTAAAATCAACCATCCGGAATTTTTATATCTTTGATACGTTTTATACTTTTTTGAGGCATTAATCGTTTAATTCTTACAACCAAAACTTTACAAATGAAAAAGATTCTGATACTTACTCTCCTTTTTGTTCTTGCAGGAGGATTTTTTCAAAGCTGCAAAAAGGATAAAGGCGACCCGCCGGTATTGCCTCCGCCAGAGTCGATGTTTATTGATTTCAGCAATTTTGAGTCAGGAAAAAAATCAGCTGACATGATATCGGTCCCGAAGGGGACCGAAACCAGCAGCTGGGAACTTGCTGCCGGTGCAGCTTTCGTCTGGAATACAATTATCTATGTAACCCTGGCGGTTCCCGTCAAGGCATTCCAGCTGGCTGAGGATTACAGCCCATCCTACATTGACAACAATACCTGGCAATGGAGCTACAACGCAACGGTGCTGAATGTGACATATGATGCAAGGCTGACAGGCCAGATCAGAAATGGTGATGTCAAATGGGAAATGTATATTTCAAGGGAAGGGACAGGTGGTTTCAATGAATTCCTCTGGTTCAACGGCACCTCCGAGCTTGACGGTACGGCCGGCCAATGGACATTGAACCAGGGCCCGCAGAACCAGGTTCCGATCCTCCAGATTGACTGGACGAAGACCGGGAACAGCACAGCCTCGATCAAATTCACCTACGTCAAGACAGGTGATAACTTCAAAGACAGCTACATCGAATACGGTCTTACCTCCAATGTACTGAATGCTTATTACAAAATCCATTATTATAATTCCACGTTACTGCAATTCTTCGACCTTGATGTTGAGTGGAGCACTACCCAGAACAATGGCAGGGTAAAATGCCCCGCTCATTTCGGCAATTCCGACTGGTATTGCTGGGACGGAAATTATCTTAATGTTGACTGCTCCTGATAACCTGATACCTGATCTTAGAAAAAGAAAATCCTGACTCAGTTCAGGATTTTTTTTTACCTTATTCTGACAGACCTTTAATTCTTAAACGCTTAATAAATAATTTTTTACTATTTTGCGCTCCTTAATTTAAACAGGAGCAAATGTCATCAGGGAAAAAGGCCGTGTTACTCATTATTTTGATCCTGGTCGTGGATCAGATACTTAAGATCTGGGTAAAAACTCATATGGTACTTGGTCAGGAAATCCACATTTTAGGGAATCGCGGAATGCTTCATTTCATTGAAAACAACGGGATGGCATTTGGTATGGAGATGGGAGGAAAAACCGGGAAGCTGATATTAAGC
>Ga0105101_10000094_pt1 | contig 33235 bp, 30 predicted proteins | sample PPLLak21cMay2015_2_FD_87037 | JGI IMG/M metagenome (GOLD analysis project Ga0105101, IMG submission 87037) | Freshwater sediment microbial communities from Prairie Pothole Lake near Jamestown, North Dakota, USA - PPLs Lake P8 Core (1) Depth... | ecosystem: Environmental > Aquatic > Freshwater >... | reverse complement strand
CGCACGCGCGTCGTCAGCTCGTAGCCGTCCATGCGCGGCATTTCGATGTCGACCAGCATTACGTCGGGCAGGTGGTCGCGCAGCTGCTCGACGGCGTCGAGCCCGTCCTTGGCCACCAGCACGTCCATGCCGCGTTTCTGCAGGTGCTTGCTCGTGACCTTGCGCACGGTGAGCGAATCGTCCACCACCATGACCACCGGCCGCGTGCGCACCTCCTGCGCCACCTTGCCCTCCGGGCGGTGCTCGAAGTGGATGACGTCGTCGCGGAACCACAGGCCGGGGATGTCGAGGATGAGAATCACGCGTCCGTCGCCCAGGATGGTGGCGCCGGCGAGCCCCTTGATCGCGGACAGCTGCGGACCGAGCGACTTGATCACGACTTCGCGCGTGCCGCCCAGCCCGTCCACCTGGATCGCGACCTCGCGCGTGCCGGTGCGCGCCAGCAGCACCGGCACCTTCTTGCCGTTGCGCGGCTGCGACGTGATGTTCAGGCGCTGTCCCAGGTGCATATAGGGATAAACCTGTTCGTTGTGGGACAGCAGCGGGTTCTTGCCCATCGAAATGCTGGCGATCTTCTCGATCGGGAATTCGACGATATTCACCACCGAACCGAGCGGCACGGCGAAAAGCTGGTCGCCCACGTACACCATCAGGGCCTGGGTGATAGACAGCGTCAGCGGCAGATGGATGATGAAGGTCGTGCCCACACCGGCCTCGGTGTCCACCGACATGCTGCCGCCCAGCTGTTTCACTTCGCTGTGGACCACGTCCATGCCCACACCGCGCCCGGAGACGTGTGTAATCGTTTCCGCCGTGGAGAATCCGGCCATGAGAATGAACTGGATCAGCTCTTCCTCCGACAGGGTGGCGTCGGGCGGCATCAACCCGCGCTCGATCGCCTTGGCGCGAATGCCCTTGATGTTGAGTCCCGCGCCGTCGTCGGAGAAGCGGATGATAACCTCGCTGCCTTCCTGCGAGGTGGCGATGTTGATGCGCCCCTGCGGCGGCTTGCCCTTGCGGCGGCGCTCGGCCTCGGATTCGATGCCGTGGTCGATGCTGTTGCGGATCATGTGCTCGAACGGACCGATCATGCGTTCCAGCACGTTGCGGTCGAGCTCGACCTCGGCGTTCTCGAGGTTGAGCTCCACGCGCTTGCCCAGCTCGCGCGCGGTCTGGCGCACGATGTGGCGCAGGCGCGCGGCCTGGGTGGAGAAACTCACCATGCGCGTGCGCATCAGGCCTTCCTGCAGCTCGGTGTTGATGCGCGCCTGCTGTTGCAGCACCGACTCGGCCTCGCCGACGAAATTGCCGAGGTTGTTCTGGATGGTGCCGAGGTCGTGCAGGCTTTCCGCCAGCGAGCGCGATAATTGCTGCAGGCGGCTGAAGCGGTCGAACTCGAGTGGATCGAAGTCCTCGCTGCGCCCTTCGACGCCGCCCTCGTGCTCCATGCGATAGAGAATCTGCGACTCGGACTGGATTTCCAGCTCGCGGATCTGGTCGCGGAAGCGCACGATGTTGCGTGACAGTTCGCCCAGGTTGTCGCGGAAGCTGTAAATCTGCTGTTCCATGCGCGAACGCGAGAGGCTCACCTCGCCCGCGTAGTTGACGAGCTCGTTCAGCAGGCTGGTGTTGACGCGCACCTGGCCGCGGCGCTCCATCTTCTCCGGCCACTGCTTGTCCTCGGTTTCCGGCAGGTCGCGGCGTTCGTCGGCTTCGTCGATGGCGGGCGCCAGGGCCGGTGCCGCGGCCTCGATATCCTGCGTAATCTCTTCGGATACTGGCGCCGTGGCGACAGCTTCCTCGACGGGCGCGCTTTCCGGAATTTCCGCGACGGGTGCCGGCGCCGCCGCCACATCCGGCAACGGCTGACCGGAGGACAGCGCCGCCAGTTTGGCGTTCAGCGTGCCGGTGTCGGGAACGGGCTTGCCGTCGCGCGCGCCATCCAGCATCACCACCAGCATGTCATGCGCCTCGTCCAGCAGGTCGAATACTTCGCCACCGGCCATCACCCTGCTGTCTTCGATGTTCTTGAGCAGGGTCTCGGTATTGTGACTGAGATTGCCCATGGCCATGGCACCGGCCATGCGCGCGCCGCCCTTGAGCGTGTGCAGCGAGCGCTTGAGATCCTGTACCAGGGTGCGATTGTCCGGCTGGCTGCGCCAACGGGTCAGGGACTCTTCGATGGCGGTCAGGATATCCGTCGCCTCTTCCTGGAAAATCTCGAGCAGTTCGGGATCGATCTGCTCGGCCACGGCCGGCTCGGCGGCGGGCACCGGACGCGCAGCGACGGCCGGCTTAGCTGGCACCGGTCTGGCCGGTGGCGGCGCGGGGGCAGCAGGAATCTCATCCACCTCCGGTTCCGGGGGCGGCGCCTCGGCCTCGATTTCCTCTATCTGCGGGGACGGCGCGGCTGATCCATGCTCGGCACGTTCTGCCACCACGATGCGCTGGTTTTCCGCGTGCAGATCGCGCGCCAGGCCGGCGAATTCCCGGCGCAACTCGCCGGATGACGTGGCACCGCTGTTCAGCAGCTCCACCAGCCGCCTGACACAGGCCTCGAACCGGCTCACCAGATCCAGGTAAGCATCGTTCAGCGGGATATTTTCGCTCTTGAGCGTGTGCAGCAGTTTTTCAATTTCGGCGCAGGACTCCAACATGACCTGAATACCGAGCGAGCGCGCGTTGCCCTGCAACGTATGCGCCGAGCGGAAAAACGATTCCGTCACGAAACACACGCCGCCGGCCTCGCGGCAATGCGCGACCTGCTGGCGTATGTTGTCCAGGTTGCCGATAGCCTCGGTGCTGAAGATCTCCAGCAGCGTGCGCTCGAGCTTCGGCAGGTCGCCTTCCCCGGCCGGTGCCGCCGGCGCGGCCGCTGGCTGGCTCACACCAGCCTTCGGCGCCTTGGGCGCAACCGGCGTGCCACCCTGCGCCAGGGCGCGCGCATTTTCGCGCAAGGCCTCGACGTCAATGCCGTGCGGCGCCCCGCCGGCCAGCACATCGATCAGGTGCGGGAGCGCGTCCTGCGTCTGTTGCAACAGGTCGATGATCGCCGCGGACGGAGTAATCTTGCCTTCGCGTATGCGGTTGAGCACGTTCTCCACGTCCCAGGCGAGTTCCGCCACTTCGCTCGCGCCCACCATGCGGCCGCTGCCCTTGAGCGTGTGATAGCCGCGGCGCAGCTCGGTCAGGGCATTCTGGTTGTCCGTGTCCTCGCGCCAGACAACGAACTTGTTCCTGATGTTCTCGAGCACCTCGCGCGCGTCCTCGATGAAGATATCCATGATCTCGGCATCGAAATCCGCGTCCACCGTGGGGCGGGACGGAGCCGCGGGTGCCGCGGCCGGTGCCGGCGCATCTTCAGATTCGGGCTCGAACTCCGGTTCCGGCGCCGCGGGTGCGCTGGTACGCAAGGTCATGCGCCGCCCGGCCAGTGCCGACATGGCGGTGAAAGACTGTTTCAGGGTCTCAACGATTTCATCCGACACCCGCGACGGATCACCCGCGACCAGCGTCAGCAAATGGTTCATCTCCGCGCTGATGCGCGTGATCTTCTCCTGTCCCTGCTCCTGCGCCAGCCGGGTGAGTTCCTCCAGCTGCTGCGTGAGGGTCTCCAGGGCCGCCTCGTTTTCGCGATCGTCGAGCCAGGATTCGAGGCTCAAACGCACGCCGTCGATAAGCATCGCCGGATCGCGGCTCTTGCCGTGGCCGCTGGCCAGGGCCGTTTCCATCTCCGTGAACGCCGAATCGATCAGGGAATCCAGGTTCTGGCGCTCGGCGCGCAGACCCTCCACGTAGGCGCCGATGCTGCCCACCGACACCGCGAGACCGTCCATGATCGCGCTGTCGGCCACGAGCGCCCCGCGACAGATGTCTTCCACGTGCGCCTTGGTCGCCTCCACCAGTTCGGCGGCGCGCCCCTGCCCCAGGATCTGCATCGCCCCGAGGATCTGGGACAGCAGCTGCGGCACCTCGTCCAGCGCCTCCACGCGCGAGGCATCGGCGGCAAAGCCCTCGAGCGCCTCTTCGATGCGGCCCAGATTGACGCCGACCTCGCCGGCCACCACACCCAGCAGCTGCTTGTAATCGGACTCCGTGAGCTCGGCGTCCGACACTTCCAGGCCGTCCGAGGCCGGCATGGCATCGGCGTCCTCCGGCGAGTGCAGTCCGTGAAGATGCCGGATCGCCTCTTCGATCTGTTTTTTCCACTCGGCGGGCGAGCGGCTGATGTCGCGGGTGCTGCTCTCCACCATGAGCAGGGCTTCCGCCATCGGCATGGAGATGATCTCGGGGTTTGCGATCTTGTTGTCGATCACGGCGCGGCAGGTGAGCGACAGCTCGTCCACCAGCGCCTTCAGCATCGGCACATTCAGCATGTCGAGCGTGCCCGACATCTTGTGCAACGATTGCAGCAGCGGCTCCAGCGAGGTCGTGCCGCGGCTTTCCGGATCGAAGTAGGTGGACATCAGATCCTGCGCCGCCTCGATTTCCTTGCCGAGCGCGGAGGACACCGAGGCCAGCGCTTCGGGTGTCGGCAGGTCGGAGGTCTCCGCGGACGATTCGGCGGTATCCCCGGACAGCAGGAACTCCAGATCGAAGGCGCGTTTCAGTTGCGTGATTTTGGCGCCCGGCGATTTCGCCTGCGCGATCTCCCACAGCAGGGCGCGCGTTAGATCCTCGGAGGCGATGCGAACGGTTGACTTGTCCGCGCCGTCGATGATTTTCTTGATATGCTGGTCGAGCCGGCCGAACAATTTCTTGCGTTCGGCCGTCACCTCGAGACCGTCCTCCCTCATGGCCTCGATGAATCCGCCGGTAACCCAGAACAACTGCTCCAGAACGGAAACACCGGTCTTCGTTTGCAGCTGGGCGAAGATATCGGCGATCTTCTCCAGTGGCGCCTTGTTCGTGGCGTCGCGCAACCAGCCGAGCAGCGCCGGCTGGAACCCGCTGCGGAGCTGTTTGGCCAGGTCGCGGTACTCCGCTTCCGCGAGTTTTTCCGCAGGACTTTCCGCGGGTGGCGGGCGCACCGAGAGATCGGGGGAGAACAGCTCGAGTTCCGAAATGGGCGCGGCCTTGCGCACCGCGCGCATCTCGTTCATCAGTCCGATGTGCTTGAGCGGGACGTCCGACTGTCCCGCCTGCAGCCGCGCCAGGTAATCGGGCAGCGTCAGGATGCCGCGCGTGAGGGCGTCGAGAGCCCGGGAATCGGGCGCGACCTTGTCGTTGATGATGTCATCGGCCAGCGCTTCCGCTTCCTTGGCGAGCATGGCGGCGCCGTCGAGCTCGACCCTGAGCAGCGTGCCCACCACCTGGTGCAGGTGGGTGATGCAGAAACGCAGGCGCGTCTTGTCGGAGGGATTTTCCGCGAACGCTTCGAGCGCGAGACGCGCCTGTTTCAGCGTCTCGTCGATCTCGGTCTTGACCCAACCCAGCGTGCTCAGGTCAACTTTGCTGTGCGTGCTCATCCGTAAATAAAACCTCTGTCCAACTCCCTGTCCCCTTCGCGGGGGGGATGGATCGGTACGGCGGAACGCCGCCGCGACGCTATGCCGGCAGCTTGAAACCCGCCACCGAGGCCTGCAGCTCGCGCGCCAGATCCGAGAGCTTGCCGATGGCTTCCGCCGTTTGCCGGCTGCCAGAGGAGGTCATCGTGGTGGTTTCCTGAATTTTCGCCATGCTTCCCGAAACGTCGGTCGCCGTCTGGGACTGCCGCTGGGCATCGCGCGCGATGTTCACGATCAGGCTCGACAACTGCTCGGACACCGATTCGATCTCGCCCAGCGCCTGTCCCGCGGCGTCGGCCAGGCGGGTCGCCTGCACCACCCCGTTGGTCGCCTGTTCCATCGAGGCCACCGCTTCGTTGGTGTCGGCCTGAATGGTCTTCACCAGGTCGGCGATCTGCTTGGTCGCCTCGGCCGAGCGCTCCGCCAGTCGTTGGACTTCGTCCGCCACCACCGCGAAGCCGCGTCCCGCCTCGCCCGCCATGGCCGCCTGAATCGCGGCGTTCAGCGAGAGGATGTTGGTCTGTTCGGCGATGTCGTTGATCAGCTCCACGATTTCACCGATCTGCTGTGACGACTCACCGAGACGTTTAATGCGTTTCGCGGTCTCCTGGATCTGCTCGCGCATGCCGTCCATGCCCGTGATCGTGTCCTGCACCGCCGCGGCGCCGCGCTTGGCGGTCGCCACCGAGCCCTGCGCCACTTCGGCGGAGCGCTCGGCGCTCTTGGACATGTCTTCCATCGAGCGCGCCATGGCCACCATCTTGCCGGTGGCATCGGTGATCTGCGCCGCCTGCCGCAACGCCGCCTCGGTCAGCTCGGTTGCCGTCTGGCGTGAATGTTCCGACGCGACGGCCACCTGTTGCGCGGCGTTCTTGATGCGCACCACGAGGTTGCGCATTTCGCGCACCGCGTAGTTGATCGAGTCCGCGATCGCGCCCGTGATCTGCTCGGTCACCTCGGGCTGAATCGTGAGATCGCCGTCGGCGAGGTCGCCCATTTCATCGAGCAGCTTCAGAATCGCGTCCTGGCTCTGGCGGTTCTGTTCCGAACTTTGTTTCGCGCGGTCGCGGGCGTCCGCGATCAGTTTGCGGGCCAGCAGGAACAGGAACAGCAGCGAGGCGAAACCGGCGACGAAGATGGAGGTGCGGATGCCGGTGCGCTGCTCGGCCATTTGCGCGTAAGCATCCACCAGTTCCGTCGACTTCTTCAATATCGGATCGGATTGCTCGAACACGGCCTGGCTGGCGCGCTGGGACACGAACAATTCCGCCGCGTTCCCCAAAATACCTTCGACGTGGTTGTTGATCTCGCCGAAAATTGCCGCGGATTCATCGAGCTTCTCGCGCACGGCGGGCGGCGCGACCTTGCGCAGCTTTTCATCCGATTCCTTGAACAGCTTGGCGTCCTTGCCGAACTGCGCCGCGGCGACCGCGGCTTCGTTGCCGCCCTGCGAGAACAGGTTGACGTCCTTGGCGATGCGCTGCGAAAGCATGCCCTGGCGGCTCGCCAGATAAAGCTGTTCCTGCTTCAGGCCGGCCTTGCCGCCGAGTTCCACGATTTCATCCGAAACCGTGAGCAGCATCGGGCTCATCTGGTTGATGGCCATGACCGAGTCATGCATGTTGAACAGGGATTTTTCCAGCGACAGAATCTGGTCCACCTGGGCGCGCAGGCCTTCGTTCGGCTTCGGCGACCACAGCTTCACGATCTCCTGCAACGGACCCCCGGCAATGTCGGGCGGACTCGCAACCACGCCCGAGCCGGGGTTGCCGTCGCGCAGCGACGTCACGATGGTGTCGAACTTGTCGCGCGATTCCTTGAGGGTCCGGAACGCGGTCGGCTGGCCCAGCACCGCCTCGCGGGCATCCTTCGCCAGGCGCTGCGACAACATCAGCAGTTGCGAGGATTGCTCGATGTACTTGGATTCGCGCTCGGACCGCTGGGCGTTGACCACCAGCAGCCAGATCATGGCGATCATGGCGATCACCATGCCGCCCAGCAGGAAGGGCAGGCCGCCGAACATGCTCATGATCCCGCCGGTCAGCGCGGATGATCCCGGCTTGCCGACCTCGACAAACTCGTCCGGCACCGCCGGAGAGCCTTCCGAAAGCTCGATGATGTCCTCGGAAGGTTGGTCCATCAGGCCGTCCTGGGATGAATTTTTTCTAGCCATGCTGTCACCTCATCTCAAACTGAGATCTGTCAAAAAAATTTTCAAACGCCCTGAAACCGGGCCATTCCGGAAATCCCTTGTGCCACTCAAGCCGCGACCTGCCGGAACGCGGGGCTTTCCGCCAGCGACTTCATGTCGAACACGCCCCACAGCACGTTGTCGCGCAAAAACGCGCCGTTCAGCTGAACCAGCACCGGATCGTCCAGCCCGGACAGGTCCTGGCGCTCCAGCTCCTCGTCGAAGTGCCGCAAACCCAGCACCTCGTTCACCAGCAATCCCGCGTTCAGGCCCGGTACGTTCATGATGAGCATGCGCGCCTTGTCGTCCTGGAACACCGACGGCTTGCCGTAATACTCCGGCAGATCGATGATCGTGATCAGGTTGCCGCGCACGTTGGCCACGCCCTTGAGCCACGACTTCACCCCCGGCACCAGCGTCATCGGCGGCGGCGGCAGGATCTCGAGCACGTGATCCAGCGGCGTCACCAGCATGATGTCGCCCAGCCGGAATCCCACGCCGGACCACAGCTTGGTGGCCTCGACCTCCTGCGGGAGCCCCGGGGCATTCTCCAGGCTGTCCTGCTGCATCTTGCGCAGCAGTTCGTACGGGTCTTGTCGGCTCTGGGTCATGCTCACAGCGCCCTGATCTTCTCCATCAAAACCTTTTCCACGACCGGTTTGACGATGTAATCCTTCGCGCCCTGGCGCAGGCCCCAGGCCTTGTCGGTCTCCTGCCCCTTGGTGGAACAGACGATGACCGGAATGGACGAGGTCTCGGGATCCTTGCTGATGGCGCGCGTGGCCTCGAAACCGCTCATCCCCGGCATCACGATATCCATGAGAATCAGATCGGGCTTGTCCTTCTTCGCCTTGGCAATGCCCTCCTCACCGCTGGTCGCCGTGAGAACGGTGTAACCGTTTTTCTTGAGCATCTCACCCAGAAGGTGAGAGTCCGTCGCCGAATCATCCACGATCAATACATTTTTTATGGCCATAGACCGCTCCATTCACTGCGTTAAAATTTTTTGTCCCGTCGACCCGTTCCGATCAGTGCACGTACTTGTTGATGACGTCGATCAACTCTTCCTGGGTAAACGGCTTGTTCACATGCTCTTCCGACCCGGCGATGCGTCCGCGGGCCCGGTCGAAAAGCCCGTCCTTGCTCGACAGCATGATCACCGGGGTGTCCCGGAACTTCTTGTTGTTCTTGATCAGCTGGCAGGTCTGGTACCCGTCCAGGCGCGGCATCATGATGTCCACGAAAATGATGTCCGGATTGTTGTCCGTGATCATCGACATGGCCTCGAATCCGTCGGCGGCGGTGTAAACCTCGTAGCCGGCCTTTTTCAGCAGCGCCTCGGCCGTGCGTCGTATCGTGTTGCTGTCGTCAATAATCATCACTTTGATGCTCACGTGCGCTACCCTCGCCGACATCCTGCATGCTGGACGCTGTTTACGGCCCAAGCGCGCGGCATTGAATCGGTTTGTGATGTAATTTGTGCAGTTATTTTGCTACAACAATGATTTGGTAGCACAAATTCTCCCTGAAATCCATGCACATACCGCCCGCTGGCAGTTCCTACACAATATAGTCCATGCTTCAGCAGGTGCCCGAAATCCATGCGTCAGCCACCCGCCCCGGCAGGGCCGGCGCCCAAAATGGCTGAATGTCAGCAGGATTCATGCCAACCCACCCCCCGGGCATACCTTGGGCAGAACCAATCGGCTACCATGGAGTCCACCGTCAATCCATTCATTTAAGGGATGAGCCAGGGAACCATGGGTAACGAAGCTTGGGCGGACGTCCCGCACCTCACCACGGCCCTGACCGGGCCGCTGCTGGAAATCGAGGCCCACCTGCTGCAGAACCAGGCCGGCATCGAGCGCTGGTTCCGCTCCCAGTGGCTCCAGACCCCCGCCCCCTTCTATTGTTCCGTGGACCTGCGCAACGCCGGTTTCAAGCTGGCGCCGGTGGACACCAACCTGTTCCCGGGCGGTTTCAACAATCTCAACCCGGCCTTCGAGTCGCTCGCGGTGCAGGCGGTGCAGGCGGCGCTCGAACGCATCTGCCCCAGCGCCGGCGGCGTGCTGGTGATTCCGGAAAATCACACGCGCAACACCTATTACTTTGAAAACCTCGCCACCCTTGTCGAAATCCTGACCCTGGCCGGCCTGCGCGTACGCGTGGGCTCGCTGTTGCCCGACCTGCACGAACCCCGGATCATCGAACTGCCCTCGGGCCGGCGCATTACGCTGGAGCCGCTGGTCCGGGAGGACAATAAAGTCACGGTGGCCGGTTTCAATCCCTGCTTCGCGCTGCTCAACAACGATCTGTCGGGCGGGCTGCCGTCGATTCTGGACAATCTCGATCAGCCGCTGGTCCCGCCCGTAGCGCTCGGCTGGTGGAAGCGGCTCAAGTCCCGGCACTTCGCCCACTACCAGCAGATCGCCAGGGAGTTCGCCGAGCTTGTGAGCCTGGACCCGTGGCTGATCAATCCGGTGTTTCGCAAATGCGGCAAGATCAATTTCGAGAAACGCGAGGGCGAAGAATGCCTCGCCAACTACGTCGACGAGGTGCTGGGCGAGGTGCGCGTCAAATATCGCGAATACGGCATCGACCAGGAGCCCTTCGCCATCGTCAAGGCCGACGCCGGCACCTACGGCATGGCCATCCTGACGATCAAGAGCGCCGATGAAGTGCGCGCGCTCAACCGCAAGCAGCGGACCAAAATGTCACATCTTAAAGAGGGCCAGGCGGTGCACGACGTCATGGTGCAGGAAGGCGTGTACACCTTCGAGACCTGGGGCGCGAAAAACGCCGTGGCCGAGCCGGTGGTTTACATGATCGACCGTTACGTCATCGGCGGTTTCTACCGCGTGCACACCGACCGCCGCCCGGATGAGAACCTGAATTCCCCCGGCATGCACTTCGAGCCGCTGGCCTTCGCCGAAACCTGCGCCTATCCCGACCCGCAGCAGGCCCCGGACGCCAATCCCAACCGCTTCTATGCCTACGGCGTCATCGCGCGCCTCGCCCTGCTCGCCGCCGCGCGTGAATTCCGGGAAGCCGCGGAGACCCCCGACGATCTCAAAGCAAAAAAAGCAACCGCAGATGAACGCAGATAAACGCGGATCAAATCAACCAAGAACCTCTAACAAAAAGAAGAAACTGGCCACAGAGCACGAAAAGGAAGCCCTACTCGCTGCGCTCGTTCGTCTCGGCATAATATTAGTCACAGAGTGAAAAACCATATTATTTGTCTCTGTGTACTCTGTGATCTCTGTGGCTGAATTCTTATATCATTTTGACAAATGATTAAACTCGGCGTGGTGATGGACCCCATCGGTTCCATCAAGGCTTACAAGGACAGCACGCTCGCCATGCTGCTCGAGGCGCAGGCGCGCGGCTGGCCGATCCGCTATATGGAACAGGGCGACCTGTTCCTGCGCGACGGACAAGCCCTGGCACGGCAGCGTGAGCTCAAGGTGTTCGACGACACCCGGCGCTGGTTCGAGTTCGGCAAGGAAACCACGGGACCGCTGTCCGAGCTCGATGTGATCCTGATGCGCAAGGACCCGCCGTTCGACATGGAGTATGTCTACACCACCTACCTGCTGGAGCGCGCCGAGGACGCCGGCGTGCTGGTGGTGAACCGGCCGCGCAGCCTGCGCGACGCCAACGAAAAACTTTTCACCGCCTGGTTTCCGCAATGCACGCCGCCCACGCTGGTGACGCGCGCCGCCGGCCTCATCCGCGATTTCCTCGCCGAGCACGGCGACATCGTGCTCAAGCCGCTGGGCGGCATGGGCGGGGAGTCGGTGTTTCGCGTGCGCCGCGACGACCCCAACGTGAACGTCACTATCGAGACCCTGACCGCGCGCGAATCCCGCTATGCCATGGCGCAGCGTTTCCTTCCGGAAATCGCCCGCGGCGACAAGCGCATCCTGTTAATTGACGGCGAGGCCGTCCCCTATGCGCTGGCGCGCGTGCCGGCCGCGGGCGAGACCCGCGGCAACCTGGCCGCCGGCGGCACCGGGACCGGGGTGCCCCTGTCCGAGCGCGACCGCTGGATCTGCGCGCAGGTCGGCCCCACGCTGCGTGAAAAGGGATTATTGTTCGTGGGGCTGGACGTGATCGGCGATTACCTGACGGAAATCAACGTCACCAGCCCGACCTGCATCCGGGAACTCGACAAGCAATACGGCCTCAATATAAGCGCCAAGCTCATGGACGCGATCACCGACCGCCTCGCCCGGCGGCCGGCGCGCCGACAGAATTGAGAGCCCTATAAATATGAAAAAACTGGCCACAGAGTACACAGAGATCACAGAGCAAAAAACTTTTTATTTGTCTCTGTGCACTCTGTGATCTCTGTGGCTGAAATATTAGCTTTTTAATATAAGCTTTAAGACATACGTGATGGTTTTATTTCGCACATGACGACACAGACGATTTCGGGCATTTCACAAACCGACCGCTTCGGCGTGACCATGTTCGGCTCGTTCCTGGTGCACATGGTGGTGATCCTGGGCGTGACCTTCTCCCTGCCCAAGCTGCGCGACCTGCCCGGGTTGCCCTCGCTCGAAATCACCCTGGTGCAAACGGCGAGCGACAAGCGCCCGCAGGATGCCGAATTCCTGGCGCAGGCGAACCAGGACGGCGGTGGCGAGGCCGACAGCCCCGAGATCGCCAGGAATCCGCTGCCGGTGCGCGAGATCAGCCCCGTCAACCGCGACTTTCCCACGTTTCAGACATCGCCCCAGAAACGCGTGCAGTCCGAACGCGAGATGATCGCGCTGCTGTCGCAGCAGGCGTCCCGGAAAATCAAGGAACAGCAAAGCCGGCCGGATAAAAAGGAACTGCAATTGCAGCCACCGAACCTGGGCCTGATGGCGCGCGCCGAAATCCAGGAGGAGCGCGCGCGTCTCAACGCCGAGATCAGCCGCACCTGGCAGGAGTTCCAGAAGCGCCCGCGGCACAAGTTCCTGAACGCCCGCACGCAGGAATACAAGTACGCCGCCTACATGGACGCCTGGCGCGCCAAGGTGGAAAGCGTCGGCAACCTCAATTATCCCAGCGAGGCCAAGCGCCGCCATCTCACCGGCAACCTGCTGCTCGACGTCGCGCTCAATGCCGACGGCACGATTAATGAAATTTCGGTGCGTCGCTCCTCGGGACAGAAAATTCTGGACGATGCCGCCATCCGCATCGTGGAGATGTCCGCGCCGTTCGCGCCGTTTCCGCCCGAGATACGCGAGGACCTGGACGTGCTGCACATCACGCGCACCTGGAAATTCAACGAGACCGGCCTGTCGAGCGAAAACTGAAAAGATTTATAAGATTATCTGCCGCAAAGGCGCACAATTTTGTCGGGAACAAAATTGTGCGTCTTTGCGGCAAGAAATCATAAATGCTGTGGTCTTGAGTCCGGCGCGCGACTGCCGGATACTGTCCGTCATGAAAGGCCCCGATTCGCTCACCAATCATTTCCTGATCGCCATGCCGAGCCTGGCGGACGCGAATTTCGCGCGCAGCGTCACGCTCATCTGCGAGCATTCCGAGGAAGGCTGCATGGGCATCGTGATCAACCGCCTGACCGATCTTCATCTCAGCGAGATTTTCGACCAGCTGGGCATCGCGCCGGACAAGGCCAGCTATGCGGATGACGTGGTTTACCTCGGCGGCCCGGTGCAGAACAACCGCGGCTTCGTGCTGCACGAACCGCTCGGCGACTGGGAATCCACCCTGTCGGTGACCGACAAATTCGGCGTCTCGACCTCGCGCGACATTCTCGAGGCCATCGCGGAAAATCGCGGCCCGGAAAAATTCATCGTCGCCCTCGGCTACGCCGGCTGGGGCGCGGGGCAACTGGAACGCGAGATTACCGAAAATTCCTGGCTGTCCGGTCCCGCGAGCCGGGACATCATCTTCGACCTGCCGGTGGAACAGCGCTGGAAAGCGGCGGCACAGCTCGTGGGTGTCGACCTCGCCACACTCTCCAGCGAGGCCGGCCACGCTTGAGCAAAAAATTGGGGTCAGAGACGGATTTTCTGACTTTAGGTGCAAGTGGAAACTATGCCGGCAAAATCCGTCTCTGACCCCAATTTTTTGTACCTGGCTTTCGACTACGGGGAAAAATACATCGGCGTGGCCGTCGGCAGCAGCCACTCGCGCCAGGCCGAACCCGTGACCACCCTGCGCGGCTCCGCCAAAAACCCCGACTGGGTGCGCATTTCCCGGTTGATCGGGGAATGGCGCCCGCACGCCCTGGTGGTCGGCCTGCCGCTCAACATGGACGGCAGCGACAACCCCATGACCCGCGCCGCCCGGTCGTTTGGACAACGCCTGAAGGAACGCTACAATTTGCCGGTACACATGGTGGATGAACGCCTCTCAACGCTGGTCGCCCGGGATGTCCTGAACGAGGCGGGCGTTCCCATGAGGCGTCACAAGTCCCGGCTCGACCAGGTGGCGGCCCAGACCATCCTGCAGGCCTTCCTCAACGAACTCCCCGGAGAAAGCCCGTGACGGCGGTGATCGACGTTGAAGCGGCGCTGGCGCGCATGGCCGAGCAACTGCAGCCGGCGCTCAAAAGCCATCCGCTCATGATCGGCATCCACACCGGCGGCGTCTGGGTGGCCGAGCGCCTGCACCACATGCTCGATCTGAAAGAAGAGCTCGGCACGCTCGACATCTCCTTCTACCGTGATGACTTCACGCGTGTCGGCATGAACCCGCAGGTCCGCACCTCGCATCTGCCGGTGAACGTCGAGGACCGCCACCTGATCCTGGTGGATGACGTGCTGCACACCGGGCGAACCATCCGCGCCGCGCTCAACGAAATTTTCGACTACGGCCGGCCGGCCTCGGTGCTGCTCGCCTGTCTCGTCGAGCGCGGCGGGCGCGAGCTGCCCATCGAGCCGCAGGTCGTGGGTGAGCGCGTCAAACTCGGCAAGAACCAGCATGTGAAACTGTCCGGTCCGGAAAAACTCGAGCTGCGCATCCAGGAGGCCAACGGGTGAATCAAGGCCTGCAGTTCGATGACGCCGGCCGGTTGCGCCATCTGCTCACCATTGAAGGTCTTTCCCGTCAAACCATTCTGGAAATCCTGGACACCGCCGAGTCGTTCATCTCGGTGGGCGAGCGCGAGATCAAGAAAATCCCGCTGCTGCGCGGCAAGACCGTCGTCAATCTGTTTTTCGAATCCAGCACCCGCACCCGCACCACCTTCGAGATCGCCGCCAAGCGCCTGTCGGCCGACGTGATCAACCTGAACGTCAGCGCCTCCAGCACCAGCAAGGGCGAGACCCTGCTCGACACCATCCGCAACCTCGAGGCCATGCACACGGACCTGTTCGTGGTGCGGCACGCCGAATCCGGCGCGGCGCACCTGATCGCGCGCCATGTTCCGTCGCACGTGCGCATCATCAACGCCGGCGACGGACGCCACGCGCACCCGACGCAGGGCCTGCTCGACATGTTCACCATCCGCCGCCACAAGGGCGAGTTCGGGAAGCTCAAGGTAGCCATCGTCGGAGACATCATGCACTCGCGCGTGGCGCGCTCGCAGATCCAGGCACTCAAGGCCCTGGGCGTTGCGGAACTGCGGGTGGTCGCGCCCAAGACCCTGCTGCCGATGGCGGTGGAAAAGCTCGGCGTCCGCCCCTGCACCCGCATGGAAGAGGGGCTCGACGGCGTGGACGTGGTCATGATGTTGCGGCTGCAGCGCGAGCGCATGCAGGGCGCGCATATTCCGAGCGAGCACGAATATTTCAATCTCTACGGCCTCACGCCCGCGAAACTGGCGCTGGCGGCGAAGGACGCCATCGTCATGCATCCGGGTCCGATGAACCGCGGGCTGGAAATCGATTCCGCGGTTGCGGACGGTCCGCAGTCCGTGATCCTGCCGCAGGTCACTTATGGCATCGCCGTGCGCATGGCGGTGATGGCACTCATCATGGGCGGAACGCCGACGAGCCGCGACACGGGGATGCGTGACTCCCCGAGTCGTGCGCCAGTGCCGGTCCCAAGGAAAAAACGCCAATGAGTCTCGTCATCCAGGGCGGACAGCTGATCGACCCGGCCAATAACGTGGACGGGAAAAAGGATGTCTTCATCGATGACAGCGGCTTTGTGGTCGGGGTCGGCAAGGCACCGTCGGGGTTCAAGACGAAAAAAACCATCGATGCGCGCGGCCGCATCGTCTGCCCGGGGCTGGTCGACCTGCGCGCGCGGCTGCGCGAACCGGGCCTGGAATACAAGGCCACGATCGAGTCCGAGGTGCATGCCGCGGTCGCCGCCGGCATCACTACGCTGTGCTGCCCGCCCGATACCCTGCCCGTCATCGATACCCCGGCCATGGCCCAGATGCTGCAGTCACGTGCCTGGCGCTTCGGCCTGACCTTCATCCATCCGCTGGGAGCGCTGACCCAGCGGCTCGAAGGCAAGCTGCTGGCCGACATGGAGGCGCTCGACGAAGCCGGCTGTGTCGGCTTCACCAACGCCCTGTCACCGGTCACCGACACGCTGGTGATGCGCCGCGCGCTCGAATATGCCGCCACCCTCGACCTCACCGTGTTCCTGCACGCCGAAGACCCGTGGCTGCGCAACGGCGGCTGCGTGCACGAGGGCGAGGTCGGTACGCGCCTGGGGCTGGCCGGGATACCGGAGGCCGCCGAAACCGTCGGCGTCGCACGTGATCTGGCGCTCATCGAGCAGACCGGCTGCCGCGCGCATTTCTGCGGGCTGTCGAGCGCGCGCGCCGCGGCCATGGTGGCGCAGGCCCAGAAGAGGGGGCTGCCCGTAAGCGCCGATACCACGGCGCATCATCTGCACTTGACCGAATATGACATCGGCGATTTCAACACCCAGTGCCACGTACGCCCGCCGCTGCGCGGGAAACATGATCGCGAGGGGCTGCGCAAAGCCGTCGCGAGCGGCATCATCAGCGCCATCTGCTCGGATCACCAGCCGCACGAGCCGGATGCCAAGCTCGCGCCCTTTGCCCGTTCCGAACCCGGCATCTCGGCGCTGGAAACCCTGCTGCCGCTCACGCTCAGGCTGGTGGACGAGAAATTGCTGACACTGCCGGAAGCCATTGCGCTGCTGACCCACAAACCGGCCGAGATCATCGGCGTGGAAACCGGCCAGCTCGGCATCGGCGCCACGGCGGATGTCTGCATCTTCGATCCGGATGCACGCTGGACGCTGACCGAAGACAAGCTCGTCTCGCGCGGCCACAACACGCCGTTCCTGGGACAGACGTTCCGCGGCAAGGTTACCCACACCCTGGTAGGCGGAAAACTCGTTTACGACGGATCAAAGACCTGATTGGCCGAGTGTCACAACAAAAAAGCCCCGTAAGGGGCTTTTTTGTTGCAGGGTCGTTTCGAACGATCCGCGATGCGGCAAAGATCTATTTAATGGTCACGTTACGCATAGACTCACCGAGCTCGCGACTCTTCGAGTCCTTGCCCTCGAGCTTGATGCGCAGGCGCACGTCGTTGACCGAGTCGGCGTTGCGCAGGGCATCGTCATAGGAGATGAGGTCGGCTTCGTACAGGCTGAACAGCGACTGGTCGAAGGTCTGCATGCCGGCCTCGGTGGACTTGCCCATGAGGTCCTTGATCTCCGGTATCTTGCCTTCCATGATGAGGTCGGCGATCAGCGGAGAATTGATCATGACTTCCACCGCCGGCACGCGCCCCTTGCCGCTCTTCATCGGGATCAGGCGCTGCGAGACGATAGCTTTCAGGTTGAGCCCGAGGTCCATCAGCAGCTGATTGCGCTTGTCCTCGGGGAAGAAGTTGATGATGCGATCGAGCGCTTGGTTGGCGTTGTTGGCATGCAGGGTGGACAGGCACAGGTGGCCGGTTTCGGAAAACTGGATCGCCAGATCCATGGTTTCACGCGCGCGGATTTCGCCGATCAGAATCACGTCCGGCGCCTGGCGCATGGCGTTTTTCAGCGCCACTTCGTAGGACGACGTGTCGACACCAACCTCGCGCTGGTTCACGATGCAATTCTTGTGGTCGTGCACATATTCCACCGGATCCTCGATGGTGAGGATGTGCCCGTAGCTGTACTCGTTGCGGTAGCCGATCATGGCCGCGAGCGAGGTGGATTTGCCCGAACCGGTGCCGCCGACGAACAGGATCAGTCCGCGCTTGGTCAGCGCCAGGTCCGCCAGCACTTTCGGCAGGTGCAGGTCGTCAAAGCGCGGAATGTCGGTGTTGATCGTGCGCAGCACCATGCCCACGCGCTGCTGCTGCATGAACACGTTCACGCGGAAGCGGCCGATCTCCTGCGGCGCGATCGCGAAGTTGCATTCGTTATTCGCCTCGAACTGCCGACGCTGGTCCTCGTTCATGATGCCGTAGGCGAAGGCGCGTGACTGCTCCGGTGTCAGCGCCTGTTTCGTCACTGGCATGATCTTGCCGTCCACCTTGATGGAGGGCGCGACCCCGGCCGTGACGAACAGGTCGGAGGCCTTCTTGTGCTTCATGAGCTTGAGCAGGTCGATAAAATTCATTTCTTGGCACCACCGCTTGCCGCCACCGATGCCGACGCGGAGCTGAACATGTCCTTGTTGGCCGCCACCGTGCGGGCGTCATCTATGTGTATCTGGCGCGTGCGGATCAGATCCTGCAGGCATTGATCCAGCGTCTGCATGCCTACATTTTGACCGGTCTGGATGGACGAATACATCTGTGCAACCTTGTTCTCGCGGATCAGGTTGCGGATCGCGGGCGTGCCGATCATGATCTCGTGCGCCGCCACGCGGCCGCCGCCGATCTTCTTGAGCAGGGTCTGCGAGATAACCGCGCGCAAGGACTCGGAGAGCATGGCGCGCACCATGTCCTTTTCCGCCGCCGGGAACACGTCGATAATGCGGTCGATGGTTTTGGCAGCGGAACTCGTGTGCAGGGTTCCGAACACCAGGTGTCCGGTCTCGGCACCGGTCAGCGCCAGACGGATCGTTTCCAAGTCGCGCATTTCGCCCACCAGTATCACGTCCGGATCTTCGCGCAGGGCGGAACGCAGCGCGTTGTTGAATCCGAGTGTGTCCTTGCCGATCTCGCGCTGGTTGATGAGACAGTTCTTGCTGGTATGCACAAACTCGATCGGGTCCTCGATGGTGAGGATGTGTCCATGCTCGGTTTCATTGATGTGATTGACCATGGCCGCCAGGGTCGTGGACTTGCCGGAGCCGGTCGGGCCGGTCACGAGCACGATCCCGCGCGGTTGGTCGGAAATCTGCTTGAACACCGGCGGGCAATTGAGCTGCTCGAGTGTCAGCACTTTCGAAGGAATGGTCCGGAATACCGCCGCCGGGCCGCGATTCTGGTTAAAGGCATTGACGCGGAAACGCGCGATATTGGGCAACTCGAAGGAGAAGTCAGTCTCGAGGAATTCCTCGTAGTCCTTCTGCTGCTTGTCCGACATGATGTCGTAGACCATGTTGTGGACGGTGCGGTCGTCCAGCGGGTCCACGTTGATGCGCTTGATGTCGCCGTCCACGCGAATCAGCGGTGGCAGTCCGGCCGACAAATGCAGGTCCGAGGCGTTCTGTTTGAAGGCAAACGCCAGCAGTTCGGCAATATCCATCAGGTTCTCCGTGGGCCGTGAATGGTAAAAACGTTATAAATTCGGCCCTTGGGTTAATTTCTAGTCTATTCCGGCCCGACCTGCAAACAAACAGCCCGCCCGCCGGTCGGCAAATCCCGCGGAAATCGCGGTTTTCGGCGCCATCGCTACCAGCTTTCAGCTTCCGTTCCACGGAGCGGAGCTTTAAACTTTGGCGGTTATGGCCTCCACCTCCACGCACGGCGCGCACCCCCTGATCGGATTCATCGGCGCCGGTAACATGGCGCGCAGCCTGGCCTCCGGGCTGCTGAGAAACGGCTGGGGCAAAAACCAGATTCTTCTCTCCGACCCCGAGCCGTCACAAAGACAGGCCATCGAATCCGTTCTGGGCATGAAAACTCTGGCCGACAACCAGGCCGTCGCCGTGCAGGCGGATATCCTGGTGCTGGCGGTCAAACCGCAGGTCCTTGGAGAAGTGGCGGCAGCACTGGCCTCTGCCGTGCAAAAGAAAAAACCCCTTGTCGTCTCCATTGCCGCGGGCGTGCGCCTCGAGGACCTCGATCGCTGGCTGGGGGGAGGACTCCCCATCGTGCGCGCCATGCCCAACACCGCGGCCCTGATCGGCAGCGGCGCCTCGGGCCTCTACGCCAACGAGCGCGTGAGCGAGGCCATGCGCAATCAGGCTGAATCCATCCTGCGCGCCGTGGGCGTGACGGTGTGGCTCGCCGACGAATCCCTGATGGACGTGGTGACTGCCCTGTCCGGCAGCGGACCGGCGTATTTCTTTCTCGTCATGGAGACGCTGGAACAGGCCGCGATCGAATCCGGGCTGGATCCGAAACAGGCGCGCCTGCTCACGCTCGAGACCGCTTTTGGCGCGGCCAAGATGGCGCTCGAAGGCCACGAGGAACCCTCACAATTGCGCCGTCGCGTGACCTCGCCGGGCGGCACCACGGAACAGGCGGTGAAGGTCCTGGAGCAAGGCGGCATTCGCCCGCTGTTCAAAAAGGCCATCGAGGCGGCTGTCAACCGCTCGCGTGAAATCGCCGACATGTTCGGGAAAAAGGCATGAATTCTTTTATCGCCGACGCCGGCACGCTCATCGTCGAGGTCGTCTTCGGGCTCTACATCCTGGCAGTGCTGCTGCGTTTCCTGTTCCAGCTTTCGCGCGCCGATTTCTACAACCCCATATCCCAATTTCTGGTGGCGCTTACGAACCCCTTGCTCATACCGCTGCGGCGGATCATCCCGGGCCTCATGGGCATCGATCTCGCCTCGCTGGTGTTGCTACTGGCGCTGCAGCTGCTGGAGCTCTACGTGTTGTCGTGGCTGAGAGATATTCCCGCTGCCGCGCTGCCGCTGGTGCTCGCCGCCGTGGTGTCTCTCGTGCGGCTCGTCATCAATGTCTATTTCTACGCCGTCCTGCTGCGCGTGATCCTGAGCTGGTTCATGCCCTACGGCATGCGCCAGAACCCCGCCGGCGACCTGCTGGTGAGCCTCACCGAGCCGCTGATGCGCCCGGCGCGCCGCCTGATCCCGGCGGTCGGGGGTCTCGACCTGTCGCCGATCGTCGTGCTCGTGGGTCTGCAGCTGTTGCAGCTCGCGCTCGCCCACCTGCTGCGCTAGTTGCGTGGGCTGGTTGCGCCGGGATGGACCGGACCTGGTCCTGCAAGTGCAGATCCAGCCGCGCGCCAGTTCGGATGCCATCGCCGGGGTGCTGGGCGACCGGCTCAAGATCCGCCTCACCGCCCCGCCGGTGGAAGGCAAGGCCAATGAACACCTGATTGCCTGGCTGGCGCGGCTTTTTGGCGTTCCCAAGAGCCGGGTGATCCTGGAACGTGGCGCCGGCTCCAAACATAAGCAGCTGCGCATTTGTTCCCCGCGGAAACTCCCTGAAAACCTCGACTGGGACGTAAAGTAGCCCTCCTCCTGCACCCCTTCCCAACCACCCCCGGCCATGGCGGCCCTGGCAGATCCAGGGGCTGGATATACTTTTTATTTAAGTTTATATTCTAACCGTCTGTATTAGCGGGGTATTCAATATAATGATAAGCGCGCAAAGGCAGAAGGAGCGACCCCGGCTGGCGGTCAACGAATTCAGCCGGAGGCTGGGGGACTACAAACGTTGGCGCGACGAATTAATCGAGATTATCAACGAATACCAGACCTGGGTCGAAAGCCACGGCCTCGCCAGCGGCGAGGAAGACCTGCAACTGTACGAACTCATCGACGCGCTGCGCTCCGACAAGCTCACCGTCGCACTGGTCGCCGAATTCTCGCGCGGCAAAACCGAACTCATCAACGCCATCTTTTTCGCCGACTACCGGCAGCGTCTGCTGCCTTCGGAGGCCGGTCGCACGACCATGTGCCCCACGGAGTTGCGCTGGGACGACAACGAAGCGCCGTGCCTGAAACTCCTGCCCATCGAGACACGCGAAACCGCCACCACCATTTCGGAATACCGGCGCACGCCGGAGGCGTGGACGCTGATGCCGCTGGATCTGGATTCGCCGCGGAATCTGGCCGAGACCTTTCAGCAAACCGTCAAGACCAAACCGGTCAGCGGCAAACAGGCGGAAGCGCTCGGTCTTTATCGTCACGATGTCGATGCCATGGCGCACATGCTTAACAGTGATGGCAGCGTTGAGATTCCCGTGTGGCGTCACGCGATCATCAACTTTCCGCATCCCATGCTGAAGCAGGGACTGGTGGTGCTCGATACCCCCGGACTCAATGCACTCGGCACCGAGCCGGAACTTACGCTGAGCATGTTGCCGAACGCACAAGCGGTGTTGTTCGTGCTGGCGGCCGATACCGGTGTCACCAAGACCGACATGGAAGTCTGGAATCACCATGTTTGCCCGCTCCGCGGCAGCCGCGACAAGGGACGTCTGGTGGTGCTGAACAAGATTGACTACCTGTGGGACGAGTTGAGCGACGACACCGCGATCGCCGCGGCGATCGCGCGCCAGACACAGGAGACGGCGCGCACGCTCGGCGTCAGCAAGAACCAGGTGCTGGCGCTGTCAGCACAAAAGGGATTGCTCGGCAAGATCAAGACCGACCATGCACTGATCGAGCGCAGCGGCCTGCCGGCACTGGAGGCCAAACTGTCGGACGACATCATCCCGGCACGGCGGGAATTGTTGCGTGAACGCGTGATCCACGACATCGGCTCCATGGTAGAGACCACCAGCGCCATGATCGAGGCGAGGCTGGCGGCCGTCACCGGTCAGATCGAGGAACTGCAGGCGCTGGGGGGCGAGAACAATGAAGCCATCCAGGACCTGGTCACGCGCCTGCGCGACGAGAAACACGCTTACGACCTGACACTGACCAGCTTCCAGAACACGCGCGCCGTGCTCTCCGACCACATCAGGGTCCTGCTCGATTATCTCAGCGTCGAAGCGTTCGACGACCTGGCCGACCGGACACGCCAGGGCATGTCCGAATCCTGGACCACGTCGGGCCTGCGCGAGGCCATGAAATCGCTGTTCGACGGGGCGCTCGACGCCATGGAGCGGGCCAACAAACAGACCCAGCAGATACGCAGCCTGGTACAGGCGATCTACAACAAATTCCACAGCGAGCACGGGCTGGCCAAGATCAAACCGGTCAATTTCTCGCTACTGCCGTATCGCAGCCAGCTGCAAAAACTCTATGAGGAGGCCGAGGCCTTTCGCAACAGTCCGATGATGGTCATCACGGAACAGCACTTCGTGGTGCAGAAATTTTTCGTCACGCTGGTCGGCCGCGCGCGTGAAATTTTCAGCGAAGCCAATACTGCTGCGCGCGCCTGGAGCAAGGCCATCATGGCGCCGATCCTGTCACAGGTGCGCGAGCATAAAATCCTCATGGACCAGCGCTTGGAAAACCTGAAAAAGGTGCACGAGAATTTCGACAACCTCAGCGACCGTATCGCCGAGCTGGAATCCGGCCGCCAGAACCTGGAAAACCAGCAACTGGTGATCCGCAACATGCTGCGCAAAATCAACAAGCCGCTGCCCATCGATCCCTGAACGTTCGTTGTACCCGCGTCACCCGGCTGATCTCGCAGTCGCGCGATAGAAAATAAATAAATAAAAAGGCCGGAAGGGTCGCCCCTTCCGGCCTTGGTTTATCCGTCAGTGAAACGGATTACTGCGCGGGAGCAGTGGCCGGGGCCGCGGAAGCGGTGGCCGTCAGCGCCGTATCGATCGAAGAAAAGATGATGCTCGGGATCAGGGTGTTCTTGGCGAACGCCATGTAACCGGAATCCCAGAAGTACAGCTGCATGCGCCACATCTGGCCGTAGTGCACCGTCTTCACTTTCTTGCCGTCATTGATGACCAGCACTTCCATCGGCATGGCCGGGGCATGGTCCACGCCCGGATGAGGTGCATCCTTGGACTTGCCTTCGCTGCGGAAGTCGGAGTTGATCTGAATGCACTTGTTCTCGGTGTAGTCGTTGGTGATGCCGAAATAGACCGCGTTGGCGCCAACGGGAATCTTGCTGAGCAGACGCCAGCCCGAGGAGTCTTCCACACCCTTGTCCTGGCTGGCGCGCAGCGCATTTTCCACGCGGGCCACAGTGGCATCGAAGTTCTCGGGCTTGTCGTCGAACGCCAGGTTCTGGCTCGCGCTCCAGTTACGGAACTTGGCCATCATCTTGGCGGGACCGTCACCGTTGAACTTGTTCAGCGCCTTCTCAGTGCGAACCGGTTCCAGCTGCACCGACACCTGCGTGCCCGGGATCTTGGCTGCAACGTTCTTGATGTCCTGTCCCACTGCTTTCGCCGCCGCCAGCAGCTTGTCGTAGTTCTTGGAGCCGGCGTAGAAAACCATTGCGTGCGCGGTCGGATTGCCCATGTTGACGTGGACCTTCTTGCCCTCGCCATACTCGTATACACCAATGCGCAGGATCTGCGCCGAGATGGTCTCAGGTGCCTCGTCCTTGGCGGCTTCCATGTAGCCGGGCGAAGTGATGATATAGACACGCGCCTGCTGGGCCTTGTTGGTATAGGTCATGTCGCGCTTGGCATGCAACGTCAGGTTGGATTCGGCCAAGGCCTTCTCCAGCGCCGCCGTGGTGTCATTGAACGATCCCGATGCTTCGAGAATGCGCTCAAAAATGCCGTACTCGTCTGACGCCGCCAGGGCGTTGCCGGAGCCCAGTACAAACGCCAATATCAGGGCCAAAAGCCGGCCAAGTTTTGTAGATTTCAACTTCATTGGATATCTCCTCCTCAGTGCTTCTTTAGTTAAAACTTGTTAAAGGTGTAATCCATTGGATGGATTTAAACCCCTGCGGAGCATTGTGCTGATTCTCACGCTAGTCTGCAACAGGCTGTCAGAATATACATGTATCCTGTTGATTTGTTTTGCTATTTAATCGTATTGGGCGCGACGAACGGCTTTGCGCCCAATGCAAACACCCCCGCGCCGGCACGGCCGGCGTGGGGGTGTAGAAATATTGCGGAAGGTTACTGCGCTGGTGGCGTGCGGCGGAAACGCCTGGCGCCGAAAAAGGGTGGCGGCTAATCCAGGCTCAGCACTTTCAGAAGGGCAATGGCCTGGGTGAATCCCTGGCTGGCGGACAGGCGCCACAGCCGCACGGCCTCGTCCTGATTCTCGTCGGTGCCTTCGCCCTTCATGTACATCAGGCCCAGATTGAATTGCGCCTCAGCCAGACCCTGATTCGCGGCCATGCCCCACCACTTGACCGCCTCGGCCGGATCCGGCTGGACACCGGTGCCTTCGGCGTAAAACAGGCCCAGATTGAACTGCGCCTCGGCGTGTCCCTGCAGGGCTGCCATGCGCCACCACTGCATGGCGGCGCCCGGATCGCGGGCCACACCGGTGCCGGTAGCATACAGAATGCCCAGGTTGTACTGGGCGATCGCATGCCCCTGCTCCGCGGCCCTGCGATACCAGTGCACGGCCTGGATCAAGTCCCGGGCCACGCCACCGTCACCCCGGTTGTACAGAACACCCAGGGTAAACTGCGCCGCGGTGTCGCCTCGTTCAGCCTGCGACTGCCACAGGCGCACCGCCTCGTTGCGGTGGCCGGTGTTGAACTGAGACAGGGCGACCTGATTCGAACTGATTGAGCTCTCTTCCGCGCGGATATCCTGACCTGATTGAACCGCCGGAAAGGCGGATCCTGAAAGCGCCGCTTGCACGGGTACTCCCGTCACCAGTGCCCAAAAGCCGAGCACGCCGGCCACTACCAAACGGCCAGGACGCGTGTGTGTTTCCCTGCTGAATCCGTACATAACCCACTCCCCGAAAGCAAAATACATTTGTCTTGGGCTAGAAAGTGCAAGAGCTATGCCACCCGCTATAAAGCTTTACAATCAAGAGGTTGAACTGAGCGGGGAAGCCGGAAATCAGCCGTAAAACTGGCCTGAATCGGATGTTGCATGACGATTCTGGTAATGCTGGCGCCGTCCGCTATTCCTTCCGGCCTCATCTGAGATAGCCCAGCGAACGGTTCGCGTGAACGCCTTTCGTCCGGCATCTGCCCGCGAACGGCGGGTCCGGGTCCGCTGCCTTTGCTAAGCTGGTAACAGCAAAAACCGCTATAAAGTGGTTAAGATGAGCGCCGCGCGCCATGGACGGGGATACTCAAATTCAGCAAGCCACCATTCGCCAATCCCAAACTCACCGCGCGCGTCGCGACCTCCTCACGCTTCCCGCCTGAGTGCGACATGCCCGACACCGCGCGCGGAGAAAAAATAAAGTGAGCAATCAGGTTTCTTCCTGGCGCGCCGTGTGGCTGGCGCTGCGCAGTCCGCGCACGGCCGCGGTGAGCCTGCTCTCCTTTTCTTCGGGATTGCCCCTGGGTCTGGTTTGGATCGCGATACCGACCTGGCTCGCGCGCGAGGGCGTGGACATCCGCATCATCGGCCTGTTCACGCTGGCGCAGGCGCCGTGGAGTTTCAAATTCCTGTGGTCGCCATTGATGGACCGTTACGCCCTGCCGCTGCCGCGTCTCGGGCGCAAGCTCGGCTGGACACTGCTGTGGCAGGTTCTTCTGCTGGTTGCCACGCTGCTCCTTGGCGGCGTGGCGTTCAGCCAGGACACGCTCTGGATCATCGGCAGCCTGACGTTCGCCATCGCCTTCGCCTCGGCGAGCCAGGACATCGCCATCGACGCCTACACCGTGGAAGTCCTGGAACCGGACGAACAGGGCGTGGCGGTCGGCGCGCGCATTGCGATTTACCGCGCGGCCATGTTCGTGGCCGGCGGACTCAGCATCACGCTGGCGGGTTTATGGTCCTGGCCAGTCATGTTCACGATCCTCGCCCTGCTCTACCTGCCGATGCTGGCGGTCACGCTGCTGGCGCCAAAATCCGCCGCTGACCGTTTGCAGGCGCCGCCGTCATTGCGCGAAGCCGTGTGGGAACCGTTCGTGGGATTTCTTTCCAAGCGCCGCGCCCTTGAATTGCTGGCGTTCGTCGTGCTGTACAAGCTCGCCGACAACCTCGGCGGCGCGCTCATCCGGCCGTTCCTGGTGCAGACCGGCTTCAACGATTTCGACGTCGGCATCGCCACCGCCACGATCGGCCTGATCACGACACTGGTCGGCACCTTTCTCGGCGGCATGCTGACCACGGCGATGGGTCTCGGCCACGCCCTGTGGGTATTCGGCGCGCTGCAGATCGCGTCCAACCTGGGCTATGTGCTGATCGCCGAGGTCGGCGTAAACCGGCCATTGATGTACGCCGCCATGGGTTTCGAGAGCCTCACCACCGGCATGGGCACCGGCGCCTTCAGCGTGCTGCTGCTGCGCATGACCATGAAGCAGTTTTCCGCCACCCAGTACGCGCTGTTCTCCAGCCTGTTCGCGCTGCCGCGCATCCTCGCCGGCCCGGTGACCGGCGTCATGGTGGACGCCATCGGCTGGCGCGATTTCTTCCTGTTCACGATTGCCATCGGTATCCCGGGCATGCTGATGCTCCAGCGCTTTTCACCCCTGGGCAAACGCGAGCCGGAAATTCAGCAGCTGGCGGAAATCGAGCCGCGGGTACTGAGCCGGGGAGAATTGATCCGGCGCGCCGTCATCGGCGGTTTCGCCGGTTTCGCCGTCGCCGCGCTGTCGGTGGCGCTGCTCGACGCCTTCAAGCAGCAGAAGGCCGCGGCCGGTTTCGAACTGCTGGCGCCCCTGGCCGCCTTGTTCGAACCGGCGGATGTCTCGGGCTGGGTCAGCTTGTTCGGCGTGACGCTATTCAGTATCGTCATTGCGCTCGCCACCGCCGCGACCGCGGCGGCGCGATCAAGAAAATCCTGAAGCCAGCAGCAGGCAACGATGGCACGAGTCAAAATCTACAGCACCGGCGTCTGTCCCTACTGCCAGAAGGCCAAGGCGCTGCTCCAGAAATGGAACGTCCCGTTCGAGGAAGTCCGCATCGACACCGATCGCGGCAGGCTCGCTGAATTTGCGCGCGTCACCAACGGCGCACGCACGGTGCCGCAGATCCTGATCGACGGCAAGTGCATCGGCGGCTTCACCGAACTGACCGAACTGCACATGGAAGGCGGTCTCGATGAACTCGTGGAAGCTTCCAAGCCGTAGCCGCGCGCTGGCGCGGTTTGTTGTTCTTTGCATGCTCGCGTGCTCCAGCTTGGCGCAGGCGCAAACACCCGCACCGCCCTTGGGTGGCGCGGCGCTGGAGGCCTGGCTCAAGGCCGGGCATTACAAAACCTGGCGCGGCGAAAACGGCCCGCACGCCTCGCAGGGACCGCATTTCGGCAAGGTGCGCGCCTGGCTCAATCCCGCCCTGTTTGAATCGCTGCAATCCAAAACGCGCCAGCATCCGCAGGGCGCGGTTGCGGTAAAAGAATTATATGGAGACGGAGATACGGTTCAGGGCTGGTCGGTGGCGATCAAGACCGGCGCCGACAGCGCGGGCGGTTCCAACTGGTACTGGTACGAGATCTTCCAGAACAAGGTCATCAGGGACGGGCAGGGCGTGCTGCTGTGCCGCGGCTGCCACTTCACCGGGCGTGATTACGTGCTGACACCCTGGCCGCTGAAATAATCCCGCCGGCGCTCAGGGCATGATGGCACTGAAAAAAGGCCACCACCACAGCACCAGCAGCAGCGCCATCCCGAGACTCACGCCGATCACGGTCCGGTAACGCCGCCGCTCCGCGGGATAGCTCGCCAGCCACACCGTGCCCATGATGGCATCGAGCAGCAGCACCATGAAGAAAAGCGGCACCAGCGCGGGCGCAATCAGCGTCGGCAGCATGCCCCAACCACTGTACTCCGGCGGCGTGCCGGGCGCCGGACGCAGCACCAGCAACGCCAGCACCCCGACCGCCAGCATCAGCCGCAGCGGCCCCATCCATTTCAATAGTTGTCGCAATCCGGACATCATGGTCAGAGCGGGTAGTCGTAATCCAGAATCAGCGGCGCGTGGTCGGAGAAGCGCCGGTCCTTGTAGATTTTTTCCTTCCTGGCCTTCTTCGCAATTCCCGGCGTGGCGATCTGGTAGTCGATGCGCCAACCCACGTTCTTGGCATACGCCTGACCGCGATTCGACCACCAGGTATATTGATCCGGCTTGTCGTTCAGGGTGCGGAACACGTCCACCCAGCCGAGCTCGTCGAACACCTTTGTCAGCCAGGCGCGCTCCTCGGGCAGGAAGCCGGAATTCTTCTGATTCGATTTCCAGTTTTTCAGATCGATCTCCTTGTGCGCGATGTTCCAGTCGCCGCAGAGAATGTATTCGCGCCCGTCGCCGCGCAGCTTCTTGAGCACCGGATAAAAGTGCTCCATGAAACGGAACTTGGATTCCTGCCGGTGCGGACCGGCCGAGCCCGAAGGCAGGTAGATCGAAACCACGCTGAGCTTGCCGAAATCGGCCTGGAGATAGCGGCCTTCGGCGTCGTGCTCCTGGGAGCCGCATACGCCGTGCACCCTGTCCGGGTCACGCCGCGTATAAAGCGCCACCCCGGCATAACCCTTTTTCTCGGCACAATTGAAAAAACCGTGAAACCCTTTGGGCGCCCGCATCGGTTCAGTGAGGTCGGACTCCTGCGCCTTGACCTCCTGCAGACACACGACGTCCGCCTGCTGGCGCGGCAACCATGCGAACAGCCCCTTTTTTGCCGCGGAACGGATGCCGTTGACGTTGAGCGTGATGACCCGCATGGCGCCGGATGATACCCGACTTTCCCGCGCTTGCGGCGGCGATTACAATCCGCGTCATGAAGGATTACCAGCGCGAGTTCCTGGATTTCGCTATCGAGTGCCAGGCGTTGCGCTTCGGGGAATTCACGCTGAAGTCGGGACGCGTCAGTCCCTATTTTTTCAACAGCGGCCTGTTCGATACCGGCCGCAAGCTGGCGCGGCTCGGGCGCTTCTACGCGCAGGCCATTGCTGACAGCGGCATCGGCTTCGACATGCTCTACGGCCCGGCCTACAAGGGCGTACCGCTGGCCTGCGCCGCGGCCATGGCCATCGCCGAAACCGGCGAACGCGACGTGCCGTATTCCTTCAACCGCAAGGAAGTGAAAAAATACGGCGAGGGTGGCAACATCATCGGCCATCCGTTGCAGGGCAAGGTGCTGATCGTGGATGATGTGATCTCGGCCGGCACCTCGGTACGCGAATCGGTGCAGATCATCAGGCACGCGGGCGCCGCACCGGTCGGCGTGGCCATCGCGCTGGACCGGCAGGAGCGTGGCGAAGGGTCGCTGTCCGCGGTGCAGGAGGTGGAGAACACGCTCGGCCTCGGGGTGATCAGCATCGTCAGGCTGGAAACGCTGCTGAGTTACCTGGACGGAAAAGACGGCGGACGCGGTTATCATGACGCCATCACCGCTTACCGCCGCACCTACGGCACCTGAACATCTCCTTTGTTCTGAAACGGAGGGATCAGAATGATCACCGTTTCCCGAAATGTCTTCATCGAGACGCCGGTCGAGCGCGTGTTCGCGCTCATGGCCGACCCGGCAGCGCGCAGCGCGCTCTCGCCGCACGCGAAACCCATCCAGGTTGAAATCGAGGGCGGCCAAACCCTGCACGTCGGCAGCGTGTGTCACTTCCGGCTGCAAATGGATAATCGTATCGTCGATTATCACACGCACGTGCGCGAGTTTTCACAGAACCGGCTAATCGTTTCGGTTTCCGACACCGCCGTGCCATTCCAGATCCGCCTCGAAACCCGGCCGGAAGGCGACGGCACGCGGCTGATCCAGACCGAGCAGTTCGAACCGACCGACGAAATACTGCGCCAGGCCCTGCCTCCCACGCTGGCGAACATGGTGCTGGAGAAGACCTACTGGCTGCTGCCGTTTCTCGACACGGAATATGCCGCGCGCATACAGAGCGAACGCGAAGAGGCGCTGGCGAACCGGCTGGAGGAGAATCTGGAACGGTGGCTGGCCGCGATCAAGCGGCACCTGGAATCCGGTCGCGACGGAGCCTAGTCCCTGTCCCTTTCCTTGTCCGGCGTCTCGCGGCGATCGACGAAGCGGGTGATCTGGGTCTGCTTGGCCATGCGGATGCTGCCTTCGTGCACCGCGCCGCGGGCGATAGCCAGCACCGGGCTGGTGATCCTGCCGCGCACATGCGCCGTGCGCGCCAGTTCCAGTTTGTCCGTGGCCTGGACGTCGCCGTCGACCCGGCCGGCGATCACGACGCTGGTGGCGCGGATGTTGCCCTTCCAGCGGCTGCCTTCGCCCAGCACCAGGATGCCCTCGAGGTCACACTCGCCCTGCACCTCGCCATAAATAATATGGTTGTCCTTGCCCTGGAACACGCCCATGTACACCGAGTCGGCGCCGATCATGGTCGTGAAATTCTCGATGCGGTCGAGGGTACGGCGGCGCTGCTTGCGGCCGAATGACTTCAGTATCTCTTCGATCTTCAAGGTGGATCCCGGTAACGTGTGTTGTCTGGTGGTCCCTGAGCCTCTCCAAATACTAGCAGCCAGAAAATCCGCCGCGAGGTTAGAAGATGAGCTTGAACCCGACCAGCAGGGTGATGACCTCGAACACGCGCTTGATCCAGAGATTGCCCTTGATAATGGACCAGTGGGCGCCGAGATAACCACCCAGAAGCGAGCCGAGCACCAGGGCCGGCAGCCACGACCAGCGGATCTCGCCCAGGATCCCGAGCGTGACGGCGCCGGCGCCGTTCCAGAACAGGCCTACCAGCACCAGCGTGTAGGCCACCGCCCGGCGGTAGTCGAGCCCGAACCAGCGCACCAGCCACAGGGTGCAGAACAGGCCGGTGCCGGAGGTGAGCGAGCCGTTGAGCACGCCGACCGCAAACAGGCCGAGCCCGCCCACCACGTAACCGTGCCGGGTGCGATGGATCGGCGCGTGCGCCAGTCCCAGCTGCCGGTGGAAGAACGAGTAGAGCCCGAGGCCGATGGTGAGAACGCCGAGAGCGAAACGCGCGAGCTCATCCGGCACATCGAGGATGAAGGCCGCGCCGACGATCACGCCCGGCAAACCGGTGGCGAGAATGAAAAGGGAGAATTTCCACTCCAGCGACTTTTCGCGCAGGTGCCGCAGGGTCGCGCCCACGCCGAGCGCGACGCTGGCGACCTTGTGGGTGGCAAGCGCCACGCCGAAAGGCAGGCCAAGAAAGATCAGCGCCGGAAACTGCAACAGCCCCGCGCCGCCGCCGGCAAACGCGGAGAACACGTTCGCCACCAGCGACACCAGCAACAGGATCAGCTGCTCGGTCCCGTTCTCCATTATATTTTCCGGCGGATATTCCCGGGATTCATGGCCGCGGATTATGGCACAGCCGCCTGCCGGCACGGTTCCGCGCCGTCCTTCGGCGGCGCATCGCCACACGGCGGTCGCGGTTGACACACCCGCAAAACGGGGCCTATCTTGAAAGAGTGATATTTATTTAAGGAATCACCCTCTCATGTCGTGGAAAACCCTCATCTGCCTGCTGACCCTGAGCCTGCTTCTGCACGGCCCGGGCGCGCAGGCCGCTCCGAAGCTCACCTCGATCAAAAAATGCCAGGACGCCACCGGCAAGTGGCACTACGGCAACACCGCCGCGGATGAATGCGCCAAATCCAAGGTCACGGTGATGACGGATAAGGGCACGACGAAATCCGTGATCGCCGCACCGCCGACAGAAGCAGAACTGAAAGAACGCGAGGCGCAACGCGAAACCATCGAGGCGGAACAGGCGCGCGTGGTGGAGCGGGCGCGCAAGGACACGCTGCTGCTGTCCACCTACGGCGTAGAAGACGACATCATCTACATCCGTGACCGCAAGATTTCGCAGATCGAGGCTTCGATCAAGGCGAGCGAGGAAACGCTGAAACCGCTGCGCGCCGCGCTCGTGCGCATGGAGGCGCAGGCCGTGGATGAAAGCAAGGACGCCACGGCGGCGGCGGCCACGGCGAAAAATATTGAAATGACCCGCAACCAGATCGCGCGGCATGAGGGCGCGATCGCGGCCAAGCGCCAGGAACAGGAAGCATTGCGCCAGCAATACACCGAGGAACTCGAACGCTACCGGCAACTGAAGAAAAAAGTGCCGGCTGCGCCCGTCAGCAAACAGGAGCCGTGATCCATAAGTCGTAAAGCGTAATTTGGGTGGGGTATTTGCAGATCACGAGTTACGGTTCACGATTCACGAATTACGACTCACCCTCCCCCGGCGCCACCCAGCGTCGTCCCTGTGGCGTCAGCTCCTGTTTCCAGAACGGCGCGCGTGTTTTCAATTCATCAATAAGATAACGGCAGGCGTCGAAAGCGCTGTCGCGGTGCGCCGCCCACACCGCCACGCATACGATCGGATCGTTCGGCCGCAATTCACCGTAACGGTGTACCAGCAACACGTCCTCGATCGGCCAGCGGGCCAGCGCCTCTTCGGCCACGCGCTCCAGATACTTCTGCGTCATGGGGGCGTAATGCTCGAGCGTCATGGCCTGCACGGCGTCGCCCTGGTTGAAATCCCGCAGCGTGCCGACGAACACGGCGGTGGCGCCGAACTTCCCGG